>Ga0307516_10000249_pt1 | contig 69635 bp, 78 predicted proteins | sample 19_EM_MG_FD_203310 | JGI IMG/M metagenome (GOLD analysis project Ga0307516, IMG submission 203310) | Populus trichocarpa ectomycorrhiza microbial communities from riparian zone in the Pacific Northwest, United States - 19_EM | ecosystem: Host-associated > Plants > Roots > Unclassified | place... | reverse complement strand
GCATGTTTCTAACGTGCGGAAACCGTTCCCCCGGGCCCAGCGATCTTCACTTTCACTTTCAATTTCAATTTCACTTTCACTTTCACTTTCACTTTCACTTCTCGGGCCGTCATGCCCTAGTGCGAGGAGATGTGGGGTAAAGAAAGGGGAGAAAACGGGAAAGAAAAGGGAAAAGAAACCTACCATAGCTGTTATCTAGTATCTTGGAGGATAATAGTGCCGGTACCTAATGTGTAAGAGGCACGTACATACTTGCGTTGCGCAGATGTGCACGTCGGAGCATACTACTACCGGAGGACAACCGTATTACTTGCTCTGTTGCTTCCACGCCCGCGCACATACCTGCAAAACGCACTGCTAAGGCCAGGGCGATGAGCAGCCGGTGCGACCGAATGGATGAGGGAGCGCGCGCGTCTCGCCGTCCACTGCCCTTTCACCTCTACTCTGTGCTCGCTCGCGAGGGAGAACTCGTTCGTTTGGTCAGTCGTTTCGTTCTCGCTCGATAGCTGAGGAGGCGAGGCGAGAGGATACGAGATGAGGGCACATGGTCCATGTAATCATTTTTCCGCTTTTCCGTTCTGCCCCGTTTCCCAGTCCACAGGACTCTTCTCTCTCCCGGATCCGGAAGCACTGGGTTGGGAGCACAAGGGGCTGCTGGAGGTTGGGAAAAGCCCCGCTCTCTGGCTCCTGCCCTTGCGGGTACGTCTCCTATCCCTCACTTTTTTTTTCTTTTGCACTGATCCCTCGGGATAGACAGCAGAGGGAGGGGAAGGGGGTCGATGGGACAGACGGTAAGAGTGGGCATCGTCTTCTTACGATGCGTTGCACCAAAATTAGTATTTCAGCCGGTTGTCTTTGCAGAAGCAGGAGAAGGCCGACGCTGTGGTGACAAGAGAAAGGGATGGCCGATGAGTTTGCCTTTCATGCGTGCTTCATGATTTCGGGTGATTGGAGGTGACCTTGCCTTCGTTGGCCAACCGGTATAGTGGATGCCCACAACCACATCTGTCCGCTCGGCAACCGCGCAGCTGCCCGTAACTGTGCCTCTGGACAATGTGCTTGGGCGAGAAGGTAAGGTGTGTTTCAGAGGCATCTCCCCCCGGAGAACTGCTCGCGGGTTGGTGGTGTGCCCTGAAAGCCTAGTTGCTGACACTGCGTCTCATCAGAGGCGCGCATGCAAAGTAAGGTGGCAATGGTGTTGACGGCGGTAGGGAGGCTGGGCGGAAGCTGACGCTGCCTTTCCGCTGCGACAAATGAAGTGAGGTATCTCGTACTAGTGGCACGAGAATGTTGATTTCGATAAAAACTTCACCCGGCCGGAGATTATCGGTATCATGCGGTTCGCTGGTAGTCGAGCAGGAACCCTCGGGGGGAAAAACGCACCTCTAAGGTTGAGCAGAGCGTATCGCCTCCTCGGCGCAGGAGAGACCACGAATACCGAATGTGAGCGCATACAGGGCAGGCATGTATCAATCTGGGCGGGAGGCCCCGGATAATAAAGGTCGGTCCGGATGGTGCAATGCGGGGCATCCGATCTTCGCCCATGGGGGGTGTGTGAATTGATGATAATCAAAACAGTCACCTCGCCAATCATGTCGCACGCAGTCAGTCAGCTGCGAGTAGATAGAGCATGAGAAATTCCGTAGTTAAGTCGGTGGAGGTGCCATCACCAGGGAGTTGTAGGATGCACTGCGCCGCAGGTGTGCATCTCAAGCAGGTAACATGACTCGCTACCTTGAACCATGCTGTTGAGCACACACGCAATAAAGCTATGGGTTCGACTATTCAATCGCTTGTATGGCGGTGGTAATTTGCCGGAAGAGCGTGTCAGGTGTGCCACATGTGACCTGAGGCCAAGGCTGCATACACGGTAAGCATGCCCTGGCATAACCGAGTGATCCCCAGTAAGTCCATCTGCCGTCCTGCAAATACATGTCTCGAAACCAACATTCGACTTCAAGCACAAAAACGCTCCCATTACAGATCTCGGGATTGGAGTCGAGATCAGACTCCCGAACCCAGCAGCGTCGCTCCACCACTGTTCGCCGGATCCAAGTGCAGGGCGGTCGTTGGTAAACCGGGTGGACAGCGGAATATTTGTAAGTGAGATGGAATGCCAGCGTGCGGAATGTTGGAATAGCTGAAAACAAGACAGATCTATACCACCCATCAGTTTCAGCATTTAGGATGCTTTTGTGGCCTAGCTGTGTGTTTCTTGCACGAGACGAAAGAATGGCCCCTTGAATGGAAGTCCCAGCGACATAAAACTCGGCGCGAATGCCCCACCATCCACCAACAAGGACCTCTAACGAAAAGAAGGTTGACCCGGACAAGATTGAAGTTGTTGCCACCCCACCAAGGGTTATGTGTTGTTCCTTGATCGATTCATGGTTTCTGATTCGCATTGCTGAGGCGCAACAATCGCCGACATTCATCGTCAATGTGGGAGAGTATAGAGGTAAGGGGAGCTCCATCTATATTGATGTTATGACATTTGTTGACGTTTCCTCCCAGGTCCCACACATCGCTCCGCCTATTCGGATGTTTCCCTAAAACCTAGGAATCGGAAGGACGGCGGGTGGAGCGACACCCCCCTTTATACCTGAGTACGACCTATTGAAAATTCGATGCAATCTTCCGGAAAAGGCGATTTCTTCGAGTGAGACCTGGGACCCGTTTTCGGTTTCCTTGGCGCCGCCTTCCGAAGCCAACGTTCGACATTTCCCAGCTGAACACGGGTTTTCTGCACAACACTCCCGCATGCATACGCTGCCTTCAAACCTTGGTTAGGCGGAGAAGTAACAGCGGCCGTCCTTGCGTTCCAGCTGGCATCAGGGGTTTCGTCTACTGTACACTCCCCCCCCCCCAACCACCCCCCAGCGCCATCCCTTCTCCCGTGTTTCGGTTGGTTGAGAGGATCCAGATGCTTATGTATGGAGCCGCCGTTGAGGGCCAGCCCGCGGGGGTGGTGCGTACTGGTGGGTCTGTGAGTCCCCTTAGCGGACGATCTGGCGTTCGCTCCCAGTGGGCTGCATGGAGGGTGAAAACAGAAGGTCAAAACATGCGTGAGTGGACGGACGACCGATCCGTCCGGCAACCGGCGAGCCTGGTCCTGAGACCATCGTGAAACACTGCGGGAAGTGCCATCGCCCTTGCGCGGATGTGGGTGGGGGACGGTGTTATAATCGGAGACCAGTGGAACTCGGGACTTCTTGGCGGCCGACGAGCGATAGGGCCTCAACTTCTTCATAGCCGTGGGACGAACGGCGTATAATGAAGGGCTTCGCCGGTGTTGACTCCACACGTCCTGGGCACAGGCTCTTCCGTATCTAATCTCCTGAGGAATTCTGCCGACAAGGATGGCTGCGAGGGATACTGGCCGAAGAATGAGCCTGCGTGCGAGAGGTGATATATATGCAAGGCGGGTCATTGGGGGACGCAAAAGGTTTCTGGGCTTCAAGATACGTACGAGCCAAACCAACGGCAGACAGCCGTGCAGTTAACGGCGGTTGTAAGGGATGATGTCGGCTGTGAAGGACGACAGCAAGTTTGCAGCCGGGGGATGAGGAAGGAATCGATAAGGCGCCTGCAGGACGAGAATAAAGACGTGGAGGTGGGTTTCGGTGTATGTATAACGGTGTGCTATGTATCTATCCGCTTTGGGGAAATTCCGACGCAGCAGGAGCCGGTCCGGTCCGGAGCGGCAATGGATGCTGTGAGCATTTGGTCCCGAAAGACGGAACATCCATGGCCGTTTAACCCCTGGAGTCCCTACGGCCCCCAGCAGAACCCGAGACGCGGACCACCATCTTTTTAATTGCATCAAACACTGTTGCCTGCGCACAGTGCAATCATTCTGGGGCATTCCCTCCCTCTTTCCGCCCCCCGATTTGGAAACCACCAGATCAAGCGGACGTCGTGAGGCATCACCCATCGGTGGTTGACTGGTTTCCGTGTGGACACTAGTTACGTACGTAAGCGACGGGCGCCTTGGCATGCCTCCGCTCGGCTGTCATCGTGACCCCGCACTTGGAAACCGCGCGGAACTCGGGTGCACCCCGCTTCGGGCCGTCCCCGATACTAGTTCGCTGACGTTACGCTGCCTCTTGCTGCGCACCCGAGACGAAACCTCCTTCTTCCTCCCACCCCAACCCCACCCACCACTGCCACCATGCCTCCTGACAACGCACTGGTTCCCGACGCGCGCGAGCGTCTACGTACCCAATTCCAAGCGCGAGTTACCTCCCTTCCTAGTCCGGAGGTCTCCCCCTGACCGCCCAGACGTACAGTCCTGTGGAAGAGCACGGCCGGCTGTGGTCCGAGCTCTGGGACGAAGGCAGCTTCCTGCCCTGGGATTGCGGCGCCCCTCACCCCGCGCTCGTCGACCTGCTGGCGGAGCGTGTGGCCGACCTGGTTCTCGACTCGACCGAGGGGAAGAAGGCCCTTGTTCCCGTATGCAGGCTGCCTACCCCATCTTGACTGGCTGGCGCGCGCTCACGCTTCCGATTTCAGGGCTGTGGGAAGGGCTATGACGTTGTCCTGTTCGGCTCGTACGGGCTTGCGGCGGCGGGCCTGGATATCTCCGAGAGCGCCGTGAAGATGGCGCGGGCCCGTACCGAGAAGGCGTTGGAGGAGAAGCCGATCTCCGGCACGGCCACGTTCGTGGCTGGAGACTTCTTCAAGGACGATTTCGCCAAAGAGCTCGGTGCTGAAGATGGCTTCGACTTCGTCTACGACTACACTGTGGGTTGGAGCCCTTGATCGTTCGCAGTGGTGGGGATTGACGGGCAGATCTAGTTTCTCTGCGCCCTCCCCCCCACGCTGCGTACAGCGTGGGCGAAGCGGATGCACGAGCTTGTGAAAACCGCGTCCGGTTACCTCATTTGCGTTGAGTTTCCACTGTACAAATCGCTCGAGACCGGCGGGCCCCCGTGGGGCCTCACAAGCGCCGTCTACGATGAGCTGCTGGGCGTGGGGTTCGAGAAACTGATCCACTACAGGCCCGAGCGCACACATGAGGTCGGAAAGGCCTCGGATTACATCACCGTATGGAGGCGCAGGGCGGACTGATGGACGGATGGCACTTGCTCTCCGTCATGCGGAGCTGTCGGCGTGTTACATAGAGTGGAGTGGATGCAATTGAACTATACCGATTCGAATTAACTACCCACTCCCCTCCGTAAGAGCACTTATCACTATATCCCGTACCGTTTTCCGCTTCTCCTTCTCCCCGCGAATCATACATGTGGCCGTGGCGACGAGTATGTGTCGTAACCGCTCCCTCTCCTCCTCATCGGAAAAACATTCTCCAAGGCCATTCTCGAATACCGTAAGTCTCCCTGCTTTCCTGTAGGCCATCAGACTGATATATTTTGCGAGCACCAGTGTGCGCTTGCCCGGTATTGGTGTACTGGGCCGTTCTTTTTCCGTTGCCACAGGCTCGCCAGTGTCTTCGTCTTCCCGGACGGTATCCTCACTCTCGTTTTCCCCCTCTTCTTCGCTCTTCCCGTCGCCGAGCGGCAGGTACGCAACCAGCTTCAGATGGTTGTACATACTCCACTTCCCCCAGTACTTCCTCTCATCCGCGACCGTCCTCGTCCCCTTCCACCGAAACTCGATGCCGCCGTAATCGAATCCGTACTCCCGAGTCAACCATCCATTCCACGACAACTCCAGGCTTGGTACCGAGGGGGTCAAGTGTGCGGGGAGCTCCAGAGCACTGGGGGCGTCTGACGTCATGTCGGAGCAAGAGACGGACTTTCTTAACTGTTTCTGCTGGCGGACGTATTCCCGGCCGGATTCGCCGGGAAAGCTGAAACTGCGCACTGGATATTTGGAGGAAACGACACCGCGAGGGTCGATACCGCCCGGAGCATTGAGGGACCTGTACTCTCCCGCGCCATCGCGCAACATGTGTCCGCCGAACGACGTCCTATCGCTCTCCGCACCGAAGCCGCTGTCGACGCGGCAAGCCTCCGTCCCACCGTCCTCTTTGCCCTCTCTCAAAGAGCGCGAGCTCTTGGGCCGCCACATCCTCCCAAGGAATCCCTTGCGCTCCTTCTCCGGCACGACGAACTTCAGGCTCCATCGCCTCCAGAACAAGCTACAATCGACCAGACACACGACGCAACCCTGTCTCCCGCCGACCCTCAGGGTCTGCGGCGGCATGTGCCCGCACAGCTTCGGAGTGTGGAGGAAGTACGCGGGCGCGCGTGGGTCTGTCTTTGGATCGTCGAGATAGACCACATCCCGCTGCGGCTGTCCGAGCCACGACCAGCGGCGGAAGTTCGGACGAGACCGGTCGATGACCTCGGCATTGGGACACAGCGAGGGCAGCATCCGGTCCGGAGTTGTGTACAGGACCAGGTTGTCTTGCGCCGTGCCGGTGTTGTAGATATGATACGTCGTCGTCGATGTTGGCGTTGCTGCTGCCTGCGCGAGGTCGAGCGTGGATGCCATCGGCGTCGGCGGCGTCACCGTCAATCGTGGTGTGGATAGTGTGTGAGACATCGTTATCGTGTAGTGCATATCAAAGTATCTTTTCCAATATTTGCGAGGATGTTGACGAGGTGATTTTGCGCGCGGTGCGCATTTCTTTTATGTTCTACGAGCGCAAGTGACAGAGACCGATCTGCGCGGCGGAGCAACGCAGCCCTTCCAGCACGTAACCGCAGGGCGGGGAGAAATGCTTTTTTTGTTTGAAGTTGGGCCAATCCGAAGCGACTTCATGCTGGAATACGAACGGTTGACGTAAGTATGCAGTGGACTTATGCCACATTGGCAGTGTATTTCGAGCCGATATTAACTACTCACCAGCCCTAGACATGCCGGCCGATAATGCACCGCGGAGATGTCAGAGAATCCGTGCTTGAGACTGTTTCACTGCAGCTCGCCACCAGAAAGGCGCGAGTGAGGTCTGGTGTAAAGGTTAAAGTCCTCTCATTGCCGGCCGCCGGCCGCGACCACACAACCCGTATTTACCCGAGTTAGGGCAACACAATCACGGCAAGTATCCGAGGACCCCGTCCTCCCGAGTACTTGCATGCGAGTGGGTGGTTGGGTTTGAGTAACTAGGTACCTTGTAAATAAAGGCTTAGGTATTTGCCCAGCGACACGTTGCCGAACCAATGGTGGACACGACTTGGGTAGGAGCGGTCCCTCTCCGACCACGGCGGAGCTTCAGCTATGTAGGTAGTTATGTAACCACTCTATTGTCGGGACAGAAGCGTTGCGGACCGACTGCTCCCCCGCCAATCAGACAAATACTTCCGCGCACAACGGACATCTTTCGGCTACTCTCCAGGCGAGTCACATTCCATTCACAGTAAATCACCCACGGATCGTGGATTCAAAGTGGAATTTGCAAAAAAACGGAATAAAAAAAAAGCAGAGCCCGTGTGATTGGACAGAGTGGGCATCTATATAAGTAGCTTGGCGCAGATATGGTTTATTGAGTGTTGCTATCTATGCACTGTGCCTTGGAGTGAGCCTTGACAACAGGGATCCGATGAAGCGGGTCTTTCGTACATGGAGTATCTATATCTACATACTTTAGCGACAGGGCGTTCAGGCAAAGTTGCCTGATCAAGTTGCCTGACTCTTGGCATGGGGGCCAGATCTTAGCACGCCAGAATATGTAGGATACATACATATCTAGGGGAAGATTGAGATGAACGCCTGGAATGGATTTCTAGGCAAGATTTAGACGAAGCACCATCCTATCCCGGCGTGCTAAATCCAGCCCCCATGCCATGAGTCAGCCAACTTTTGGGTCAGGCAACTTCGAAAACGGGTCGCTGAATGCCTCTGTTGCTGGCCTAATATACATTTTCCCTTCATTGCTGCGATGCCATGTCCTATCCATCTACCAGACAGGTACCAAACCGACGCGAAAGCTCCGCGAGAGAAAGCGCATTACAAAGACACCGTAAACATATTACCCAGGTGGCTACTTCTCAACCACCTCACCCACTTGTACCAGTTTCCGCCTTGTCCACCCGTGAAAGCACGACCTTATCGCACCAGTTACACCAACCTCGCGCATCGCCATGCACCTGCAGCGGTGAATCGTCAGCCAAAGCTCGCCACAAGGAGTGTGTCAAATATACCTCCTTCACAAGCGCGCCACCTTTTCCATCCCATTCTACGGGTCTGCCACCTGTCTTCCCACTCCTCTCACACATAATCTTCATGCTCTCAGCAGTCTCTTCCCAGCGCTGATCACCAGTTGTCTCGAGCGCATCGGCAAGCTCGCCCCACTCCACCTCATGATCCACCTCATCCTGCTCCTCGTCCTGCTCCTCATCCTGCTCCTCTTCATTCACACTCCAACCGCCGGCCAGGACCCGAAAGCACTCCCCTCCACGGGCGCAGGTTACCCTGCCCCCACCGGCCCCCTTCGAACCGCCACGGATAGACTGCCCGTTCCCACCACGCACGAGTGTCCGCAAGTTGTGCATTGAGTCTCCAGCCCAGTTCTCGCACAGCTGCTGGTAGGCATAATCTTCCGCACCGACGTGCTTCAAGCATTGGGGGCAGAGCCACACGCTGGCTGCGCAGGTGCAGTAGAGGGTGCGGGATTCGTAGGTGGGGAGATTGGAAGAGGGGAGAATGGCGGGGTCGCGTTGGCACGGTGGGCACAGACGACGGAGGCGCAAATTCAAGTGAGTGGGGTGCGGCTTACGGATACAATCCTATCAAGTGTAAGCTTGAGAAACAGAAACGATGCTGGTGGGTTTACTCTGCAGATCGGTATGCTGCACCGGATACATCCCTGGATGAGATCCTTTGGGCAAGGCCTCCTGTTGGGATTGTTGAGCCGGGGGAGAGCCTCGGAGACAGCCGTTGAGCTTGCGCGCCTCCCAATGGAGCCCAGTGCCTCGGGCCAACCACATCGCATCGAGAGAGTGAGAAGAGTTGGGCGGTAGTCGGTGAGGGTGTCATGGAGGTGTCGACACGTTGAGGCAAGATTGTGGAGATCGGTACGGTCAAGATATCCGACCAGACTGGCAATGAAAGGGTAGAGGACTATCGCTGCACTGAAAGAATGATTCTGGTTCATGTCGGGCGTGGGGACAGGAGGAGAAACAGATGTCGGGGAGGCTTTTTCAAGGTCGACAAAGACAACCATGTTTTAGCTTAGATGTCCGGAGAGAGAAACGGTGGGCAATTGGGATAGTGGATAGGCAGTGAGAAGTGGCGGACAGTGTTCAAGCCAAAAGTAAAGGATAGGTCTTGAGGTAGGATAAGAAGGATTGTAGGTGTAGGTGTTGTGGTGGGGGTGACAGTAAGAGATCGTTGGGATCATGTCATGCTTACATAGGCACAGAGTTTCCTGGCACAGTATCCAAGACCAAAACGAATACCCACCATCCCATCCCCATACCTCCCACACATACGACAATGGACGAGCTTCTAGCCCGACACCGTAAAGAGCTCCGCGACCTGCAGTCCCGCATAACTGGCAAGAAAAAAGATGCCACAAAGAAAACGCGCAAGGCTGTGAACGCAGAATGCGAGAATCTCGCGGCCCAGACCAAGGCGCGCCACGCAAAGGAGATTCGGCAATTTGAGACCGGTGACACCCCTGATGGCGATTGTGATACCAACGAACCCGATGTGGACTCGAACGCCTATATTCCACCACCGACGTTATCGGACACGGAACTGGGGCTGGAAGCAACAAAGAGCGTGGCTCCATCCTCGATAGAAACTATATCACTCCCGGTGGAATCGTCAGGTCGCGGAAAGAAACCCAACCGACAGAAAGCCCGTCTCGCGCGACGAGCCGCCGAAGCCGCCGAACTATCGGAAGCGGCCGCGCTCGAAGCAAACTCCCTCCCGAATCTCCGCGAGCGCGAACTCAGCACCATGGCCTCACTATTCCAGAAGAATGGCCTCACGGAGCATCAAATTGCGCCGGATGGCCACTGTCTGTATTCCGCGTTTACGCACAGCTTACGCACGGCTGGCATTGGGCTTGACAACGCGCCACGGGATTACCAGGAAGCGCGGATGAGATGCGCCAAGTTCATGAAGGAGAATCGGGCCGATTTCGAGGCGTTCTTGGAAGAGGATTTTGAAACACATATCAAGAAGGTCGAAGGCACTGCAGAGTGGGGTGGGCAGACGGAGGCAATGGCACTGGGAAGAGCATTTGGAGTCAAAGTTAATGTGCTGCAGGCGGAAGGGAGAGGAGTGGAGAGCATGAACGATGACGCCACAGGAGGCGAGGTATGGATGGGGTACTACAGACACGCGTTTGGACTCGGAGAGCATTACAATTCTCTCGTCAAAGACAAGGCGTAGAACCGGCAGTGGAGGTGCATATCTAATATCATTCCTCCGTTCTGAACGTTCGACTGTGCATCCTCCACAATTTTCCATACACAGTCGCGCAACCAATCACCTAGGATCCACGATACGTGCTGTAGCTCCACCCCGCCAGCAACAACGGGATATGGTAATGCTCCTTCGTATCCCTGACCCTAAACGCAATCTCCACGTACGGAAAGAACGTCTCCCGCCCAGTCCTGGCAAAGTACTCCTCGACCTCAAACCGGATCTTGTAGGCCGCGCCCTCTTGCAGGATCAATGTCCTCCCAGACTCCGCCATCCCCCAAGCCACAACACGTCCATCTGAGTCCGTGATTCCAGTCGCCAGCACCTTATCTTCCGACGCGATAGCTGGAGAGGCCGTTGAAGGGAACTCTAGAAGAGTGCAATTGACGTTCTGTGCGGGTCGTCCGATCATCGTGTCGAGGATATGGCAGGTAACCGGGGGCTTTGGGGGAGGAGGAGCAGACATTTATGAGGCGATCTGTTAAAGGTGTTGGCTCGTTGATGTTGTCGTCGAGGAGGACGGTGGTGTTGGAGGCGTGGGTTTACGGGATGTTAGCTGGGTGACGGGGTGGAGCTTTAATGGCACAAGTTCGGTGCCCAGAGCGTTACGTAAATTTGAAGCCGAACGGCTAGTTATCCTTTGACACTTGTTATGGATTTTTCGGGAATCTTCCCTCAATTACAGTGTATTCGGTAGATTCCACCTCTACAGACTAAAGAATTTACATAGCTTGAAGTACGATGTTTGGTCTAGGATACTGCCATTGTTCACATGCGCAAATATTTTGTCCTCCGGAATTCTCTGGAGTTGACAACAGATGAGGTCACGCCTATTCAGATAGATATGTACCTACATACCTAGAGAGTTACTATATCTAGTCAGCTGGCATCTTGGCGCATCCTGTCATGAACGATATCAAGTTGGTTCTTGATAACTATGTGGATATCACTAATCGGGGTCTGTTATCCATATATATCATATCAAGTTGCTATCAAGTTGGCTGAATCTCTCTAATAGGAACTTCAGAGGCAATAACGGAGAGCGACGGAGTCAATCAAACGGAGCCTCCCTCCTGGCATCACCCAGTAGTGATGATGATGGCACACCTCTAAAGACAGCGATAAGGGGGAACCGGCGTGGACGCCCTAGAGGCCGTGGGTGAGGGTCTCAAAGATCCAGAGGTAAATCCGGCGCGCGTCCCGGCGGGCTCGGCAAGCACGGTGGGCGCAGCAGGTGCGCCCTCAGCACCCTCAGTGGGCTCGGCGGATACCAGCAAGGGAAAACATCCTGTCGAACCAATAAGTCTAGCTAGAAGAAGCAAGAGACTGGAAGGAGTACGTAGGCAGTATGTGGTTGCAGAGCTGTTCCCTAGTATCTATCAGCGATACTGTCCCGAGAAAGAATAGATGCACACCAAGGAAATTGTGTCCGAGAAACGAAGACAAAAGACAAGGAAATGCACACCCGCCGTCCCCTAGGCCAGCTGTATCATACAAGATAATATCACGGGGTTTTTGCGTTAGTGAATCCGATATTGACCAAGCGCCAACAAGAATGGCGCTAACCGCTTAAGGAGGAAGGACTCTTATGCGAGATAATACGGTATCTTGTTTCTAGCTGCGTGTGCGGCTCTCGCACCCCTCGCAGCCCCACCGAAACCCCATTCATTCGCCACGTCACCCGTGCCTCAGTCTCCGTTCGTTCGACACAACCACACAGCAGAAAGCAATACAACCAGCACCGTTCGCAAACCTCCCCTTCTCCACAAACCAAACATCTTCATACATATACACTACCAAAAATGTCTGCCGCCCACGTTGACGCCGATCTCGACCCCCTAGAACCCTCTCTGCAGCCGATTCTCGACCACACCTCATTGCGCTGGATCTTCGTCGGAGGCAAGGGAGGAGTCGGAAAAACCACTACGTCGTGTTCCCTTGCCATCCAGCTCTCCAAAGTTCGCGAGAGCGTCCTGCTCATTTCCACCGATCCCGCCCACAACTTGTCAGACGCGTTCAACCAGAAGTTTGGTAAGGAAGCACGGAAGGTCAATGGTTTCGACAACCTGTCGGCGATGGAGATCGACCCGTCCGGCTCCATCCAGGAGCTGCTCGAGAGCGCCGAGGGTGCGAATACCGGCAACCCCTTTGGCGGTGTGATGCAGGATATCGCCTTCAGCATTCCCGGAGTCGACGAGGCCATGTCTTTCGCGGAGGTTCTGAAGCAGGTTAAGAGCATGTCTTACCAGGTCATCATCTTTGACACTGCGCCGACCGGTCACACGTTGCGGTTCCTGCAGTTCCCGACGGTCCTGGAGAAGGCCCTAGGGAAGATCAGTGAGTTGAGCGGAAGGTTCGGGCCGATGCTGAACGGCATCCTGGGGTCGCAGGGAGCGCCGCAAATGGAGGAGATGATGTCGAAAATGCAGGGAATGCGGGAGGTCATTGGCGAGGTTTCAAAACAGTTCAAGGATGCCGATCTGACAACGTTAGTAACCTCCGAGTGAGGCACTGTGTTTGCGATATGCTCCTGTATGCTGACAAGTCGTTCTGCAGGTTCGTCTGTGTATGCATTGCCGAGTTCCTGTCACTCTACGAGACCGAGCGCATGATCCAAGAGCTCAACAGCTACCAGATTGACACACACAGTATCGTCGTCAACCAGCTTCTTTTCCCGGCCCAGGGAAGCGCTTGCGACTACTGCAACGCGCGACGGAAGATGCAGAAGAAGTACTTGGATCAGATCGAGGAGCTGTATGATGATTTCAACGTCGTCAAGATTCCCATGCTCACGGAGGAGGTACGAGGAACGGAGAAACTGTCGAGCTTCTCCGAGATGCTGGTGGAACCATATGATCCGCCGGCGGAGTTGTAGATAGCGCTAGCGAGTAGTCGACGGGGTGAAGAGTGGCAGGAGCGGATGCATCTCAGTTTAGGGCTTTTGGGGAGCCCTCTTTCGTAGAAAGGAAGGCTATGCATTGGCGTTTGCTATATCCAGCGTGGATGCTTGCATTGTTTTTCTTCCATATATGTTTCAAGGTCTCTGTTTGGACTCCACACAGCAGCATATAGTCTACTCATTTCCACTCCCCAAATGACTACTACATTAAGCCCATGGAACCCTTGTATGACTCCTCCTTCTGCCTCTCTCTTCAGCTCTCCCTGTTGAGCAACACGACGTTAATAATTGAATGTATTGCTATCACCTATGGGGGGCCATCCTCCATCCGATCAGATATGGCGGCGCTCTGCAAATTCCCATCTAAGGTGATGGTAGCCACTCTGACAGCCGCTAGCACCACCAATACTGGCGGGTACTTACAGTGGCAGTATTATGCAGTACTGTTGTCGCGCCGGATTTCGCCGTTGTAAAGCCAAGTACCGCGACCAAAAATTCACGGGATTTTTTTTCGGGATTTTTTAGTGGTAGCGATACTTGCGAGTAGCTCGTAGTAATGTTCGTTACGGGCTACCAGCTGTTAGCAGCGACAATAGCGCAGCACTGTACGGTATATCTATTAGGTACAGTATCGCTGTCACTGGATGAATTACTAGCGTTTTGCACTGTTCAACATTACTCGCATGCGACCTATAGAGATCATGGCGAGAGATTATGTACAGTCCGTTTCCTGTCCGCAACAACATTACTCGTGAATACGCCCGCGATTACCGCTGCACCACAGACACTGTTGACTACGCAACGTTACTACGTGGTACTGTTAACATACTGGATTTTCCCGTGGTAATGGCAATTACCGTGACCAGAATTTTTTGCGCGGGGGTTGTTTTTCCAAATTCTTTAGCGGTAGTGGTACGTGGAAGCAACGCGGTAAGGTTCATACTTGCAACCAGCTGGTAGTTGGGACAAATAGCACAGTAATGTACTGTATTAACTCACTGTTTTTTCTAGCGGTAAGCGCTCTCTTGGCGCCGAATAAGCGCGCACCAGGGACGCGTCGCCGGCGGGGAGCCATGATTATGGATACTGACCTGGTATCGTCAGCTCTTCTATCAGCATTTGTATTCTCATATCGGTTATAACATGTCCTCTTTCGAATGTTGTGATCCTACTCCTATTGGTGGTTATCTTAGTACGTGGTGGGTCCCATTGGTCAAGAGACCTGTTCTCTCCGCTGAGAGTTGAGTCCCGTGACGTTGCAAAAAATGTCCCCGCACTGCTGTCGACTTTCCACCGTCATTGACACACCGCATTCACTACATACACCTCCGTTCTCGGCTACTCAGTGCCACCTGCACCTGCCCACGAACTCTCAAGGATATTCTGCTCCGTCAGCATACAGTCCGCCGCCGATGAGTCGGCTACCACCAGATATCCATTCCCCTCTGAAGTTTAGGCAGCCGCCAGGCCCTCGTACGAATGGAGTCGCGAGTCATGATAACGCATTGTGTGGCTAGGGCATGGGAAGAGTTTTGTAATGGGCAAGAGGCCGTCGTGCGGAGTTTCCGATGCTTGTGAACACCCCCCCATTGACGGTAGAGTAGATGCTGAGATTTCAATCAGACTCGACACTTCCCGCCTTGTGACTGCACTTGAGAAATGGGAAACCCAAGACACCCGACGAATAGTAGCTCTGGTTCCTCAGATGATGCCGATCAGTCAGAGAGTGGTGCCTCCGACATAGAGTCTGGCCTGGCGACGATCCATTTGCAACCTCATAGAACCATCAGTCAACCTGTCACTTTCCCATACTACCCCCTGGGGGCTCTCTCACAACCTTACTCATTATCGGCAACCCAAGTGTGGCTTTACTACTGGCTTTACTACTGCGGTTTCATTCGCCATTGACGACTCATGTGTGGCCTCAGTGCGCATAGACTCGGCGGGCGTGGTTTCAGCAAGGCCCTTAATCTTGAGTCTCGATACCGAACCCGAAAGCTAAGAAAGGAAGGGGAAGTGGAGGAGTTGCTACGGTGGCAATGTTCGCTTAGATACAGAAATAGTCATAATTCCCTGCACAGGATTAAGATATGTAAGTAGTAATGATCTGCACCCGTCGGTATGTGGTGGCTTTTCTTGTGAGTCTTAGACGTGTTATGATTTCGCTCCTTCAAGCCTCTGATCGCTTTTGGCCAATATCGATCCAACCCATAATCCGCCATTACCGACAAATACTAGGCCGTGATGGGTTTCGACGCATTTCGATCACCACCTTCCGGCGAGAAGATAGGCACTCAGAGCTCTACTGACAACCAAACGATCTCGCCTAAGAAGAAGCAGATTGAGGCAACAAGGCAGAGGTTAACCGGCTCTGATCACGATTCTTTCAAGGTTTGCTAGTGTTTGTGTGGGTTGCTGATAAGTGCTCCGGAGTCTCCTGGTGCATCCACGATGTATCGCGCAATCACCTAACCAACCACTACCCAAGGCAGCCAAATTGCCAGTATGAGTTGTACATCGCTTCCTGCGACTGTCTGATACTTCTGGATCCAAACAAAAAAAAAACCGCAGTTATGGTTGCGATACTTGACATAACCATGTCAGAATCTGACCCGACCGCACTACACAGTGCTGCGTAGTACCGCTGCAGTATATACCGGTATATGCAATGCTCCTGTCAATAGATACGTACTTGCAAGTAATGGGTACTCTACTGGACGATACCCACAATTTGACAGTGGGTGAATACAGTGGGTGAATACAGTGCGTTACAACTCGCTCAATTATTGTAGCCACCGAATAGTAAAGCAATGTATGGTGTTTTACATTACCGCGCTCGTACCTGAGGAAATTCGAAGAATGAAGAAACCCACAATTTTTAGTCGCGGTACCTACTAGACATTACTGCGGCAAAATCTGACCCAACAGCGGTACTAGGCAGTACCGCGTAGTACCGCCTCAGTATATAGTGGTATTTGTGATACTCCTGTCAGTTGATAGGTAGTTGCAAGTAATGTACTTTACTGAATTATACACGCCATTTGGCAGTGTGTCCACGGTATAGTCAGGTATGGACAAATACGGCGCGTTGCAACTTGCTAAATTACTAAAGCAGCTGAACGCTCAAGTAGGGTATAGCATTATACAGTACCGCGAAAGGCCCCGGCGAAATTCAAAAAAACCCGTGAATTTTTGGTCGCGGTACTTGACTTTACCGCGGCGAAAATCCGGCGCGACAGCAGTACTGCATAATACTGCATGGTATTGCCACAGTACTTGTCGGTATTGGTGGTGCTAGCGGCCGCCAGAGTGGCTACCATCACCTCAGATGGGAGTTTGCAGAGCGTCGCCACATCTAATTGGATGGAGAACGTGCCTCCCAAACGTGTGCTATTTCCTCGAGGGCCTATCACTCGAACAAAGGGCCTTCTGCGTAGCCATCGAGGTACGTAGCGCTAGCATACAAACCATCCGAGACCTTTTCGCAGATGAGCGGAGTACAACCAGACGATCCTGGACTTCCTATATACCACGGACGCGGGACCAAGTGTGGCTCTGGATGGGAGCTGTGGAAGAGGCCCAGAGTGAGGCGTCCGAGTCAGAGCTCCGGGAGTGGGAGGTGAGGGAAGAGGAGAAGAGGTTGGAGGCGGACGAGCGGGGAGGAGCAAGTGGGTGATTGAGTGTTATTTGGTAGATACATATGTTAGGGAGGCCAAGGCGGAGGGCAAGGGGAGCTGAACAAAAAACTTGCATACAAACCTCCTCTACCATATCTCCTAGGTATACCTATAACTATAACCAAGATTTGCCTACCTAGGTAGATACACAGATAAAACATACCAATTCCGCTCTATCAATCTGCGGACACACATGCTCTGCCGCCCATGCCGCGAAGTCGCATGCTTATCATACGCAGAGCCTACATTGAATCTATGTAGACACTCTACGTAAGGGCCTGTTTTTTTCCGAGTGTATATCCACAGCGCATATATTTCAAAAGATACGCTCACAGGCGTGCATATTTCAGCGCCTAGGCCTCTCAGTAGATCTTCAGCACCAGGTATTTCGTCGTAACGTGGAAGAAATTCATGGGCCACTGCTGACGCCGACCCCCAAAAACCGGTGTTGAGTCGAACGTCCACCGTATGTGTGAATAACGCTATCTCAGATTTGCGTGGTAGATGAAATATATACGCTGGAGAGAACAGGGCCTTAAAATCTAGAAAATACACATGTGTATTTTCTCCACTACTTGTGACCTCAGCGGCAAAGTCTGGTGCTTAGTCGCCGTGCAACGAGTGCTAGCCGCGCGACGAGGGCTGTCTATGGTAGGTAAAATTGCACAGCATGGGCTGTGCAGGATATTTGGGTCCGAAACATGGGTCATGGGAGATAAATGCCGTATTTCAGTATCCAAGGATACAAAATCCTCGGGCATGTATGGCTCCGTGCTGTCCTTTGGGCATGTCTTTTTTCCATCGGCGTCGAGGGGAGAGCCGCCGGCACGAGGTCTTTAGGCGCGAATGTAGCGTTACGTCAAGAGAGGGGATGCGCGGCGACTAGTCTTGTTTTAACGATGAATAACTCAGCGGCTTCTACATATTAGAAATATAAGAGAGCAGGCTCTTCCATCGTGGGTTCTTCTATCCCTTGGAAGCTCTTCGGATTGTTCTCTCGTTGTGTGGAGCAGCGAAGGTGGATGTGGACAAGACGAATTTGTAGGGCACCTGCCGACCGGATACAATACCGAGATACGAACTGCGGCTCCACTAAAAGTGCTATCGATATTGGCATGAGAGGAATCCTGTCCCCGAGGGGGAGCCTTTGAGTTCGTTCGATGGAGGAGAATAATTTGTGGTGGTGTTGGATTTGACGGTTGTGAACTTGAAGAGAAAAGAACCATTCTGCCACCAGAAGTGGCCCTTAGCCTCCGAGACGGGCGGCACATACTTACCTAGATACTTTTACTCTAAGAAATACGCCTTCATTTATAGCAGTGATTGTCCCTCAATTTTTACAGTACGCGCCTTCTGAAGGCTGTCCGACTGCGGCACGGTGCATGATTTTGTTAGGTGGCCCTGTTCGGAAGTAGGTATCCGTCCGTCATGCTACTCTTGTCATCTTGGAACCCGCGTGCTCTAGGTAGTGTCTACCATTGAGATTGTACGCAACTGTGTCCGGATTCAAAGTCTAAAGACCGGACCGCCTTAAAGCCTCTCTCCACGCCACGCCGATAAACCTTCCCTTTGCGTCTCTTTGGACTTCGAGCTCTCGCACGTACAGTCACGTCACGTGCCACGCGCCCCCGACCCCAGTGGCTCTGCCAAACCTATTTGGTGCGGGCGTGCCGGGGACATGCGCTCCCCTGACGTGGTGGCACAAAATCCTACTGCATATGTATGTGCATACATATCTACATACCAGCCCTGTGCATGTGAGCGGCCTATGTACTGTGGTGTTGGGGATGTACATATGTAGTACTGAGGAGAGATATCAAACATCGTCACCATCATCACCATCATCACCATCACCACCATGCCTGCCACGGCAGTCACACGTTGAGAGACGATTGATTGGCGCTGCTCTCGGGGGTTCGGGCTCTACCAGGTGGTGTCGCGGACTCTGAGGTCGTGTCGCGAAGGTGGTTTTGTGGGTTTTGCTGGCGACGCCACGGAAGTTTTTCCTCAGGAAATTGTTTTATCGTACAGACCCGCCAAAAGCTCCCAAACCGCCACTCTTTCACTACTTGCGTCGGCAACTGTAGCGCGTTCGACCTGTCAGTTTCCGCATCCACCCAGGCCTCAGTGCGAGCCGTGTATTTCAGCAGTCCGGTGTGATGGGAAGGGGATGTTGGCGTTGAGATATCTGTATATGTATGATACGATTTTTTTTTTGTTTGTTTTGCGAGCTGTGTGTTTCCGCAGAGCTGAACAGAGACGAAAGTTTTCACCTCCTTCCTCCTCTGCAGGTGGTCAGACGCCTAATCTTCCACCCCAACGCCGCAGCACATTTGTTTTTTGTTTTTTCCTTCTTTCTTTTGGAGATGCGAAGCTCAGGTCCGTGAGCCCACGTTTCCACCCCTCTCCCTCCCTTTCCTCTGGCCTTCGCCATCGCGTTCGCCCTTTTGGCTGATCAGCCCTCCCCCGCCCACTAATCCGTCCATCTCAAGCAGTATCTAGCCGTGTGGTGTGTGCGTGTGAGTATGTGCGTGTGTGTGCATTGTAGATATGCATCATATCCTCTCGTCGCGAAAATGTCGAACCATTCGCTCGCGCTGCACCAGCACATCGGGCTTCAGGCCTTGTGCTGCCTCCTCCCCCCCCTATTCGTTCTGGTTTCTTTTGCTGATCCGCCACTGGGTCAAGGGGGGCTGTGAGATGGTTGTGTGTTCCTTTCTTGCAGGGTGTGGGTGGGTGGGCAGGCTAATGGCGGCTATAAGGTCAGGGGGGTGGGCTGATGGGATAGATATCTAACTGAACCGGAGAGATCCATGGTTGGGTTTTGTTCAGCATCTCTTTCTGTCTCCCGGGACCTGGGATCCGATATCGAACGTATACATACAAATCTGGGTGCATACGTACGTACCGTGGCTGACGGTGTCTGTGCGGATATCGAGTACACCTCTATATACTCGAGATGGTTCCTGGATACTGCATCCGCCGGCGCGGACGAAGCGTGTTCGAACCTGACGAGTTGGGCCATTCCAACCGCTGATCGAGGCAGGGCATAAGCGCAGCCGCTATGTCTGTATGCAGTTTCCGTGGGCGTCGATCCGCGTTTCAGAGGACCAGACCATGTGCAGTATATCTACATATATATCTACACACACGTACACTGCGGTTTGCCGCCACCGGCTGCAGGACTCTTCGACCTGGGGGTTGGCGGTAGATCCCGCCGTTGGTTGAATGTTCGGTCAGAAACGAGTCTGCATGGCCCCGCCGCCTGCCACCGTTGCTCGTCCGCGACTGGATACCTGGAATAATGCATGCACTCTAGAGTACCTATCTGCTCTACCTTTCGAGGGAGCCGCTTTCGGCATTCCGGCGGTGTGTACATACACACGCATGCCCTCTGCTCGGGCCATGGAGGGGCTTCCGGAGTTGGGTCCAATTGCATCTCCCCCCCTCGTGGCGGACCGCGAAAGTACATATGTATGTATGTACTCTCGCACACCGTTCGCGTGATCGAGGGCAGTCGGGTTCCGGTGGCCGAACGAGATGCCGAACACGGCCACCGCCGCGCACCGGTGGTTGAGCAACCCCTCTCTCAAACTTTTCTCCAACATGGACTCCGCTCCCTGGGGAGGTGTGTTCTCGCCGATCTGATAGGCCAGTGAGACTCGGCGCACAAGCGCCCCGCCCACTCCTTGCAAGGAGGGGCAGTGTTGCAACTCGCGGCGCTTCCGTCATTGTTTTTCCCTCTTGCGTACTTCTTTTCGAATCCACTCAACGACGGGATGCCAGATGCCCGGCATCAACGGACGTGGGATCTCCGATGCGGCTGGTGGCGGTGGTGGTGTTGCTGGGGAAGAGGAAGGAGAAGACGCACATATGTACATGGCGGGAAACCGCAGAGATGGCCGGCCTGCCTGTGTATGGCGCTTGCGTTGTGCCCAGATCAACGCATCGAGTGGGCAGGCGCAGTGCCGCGGACAGCTCCAGCTCCCCAGACTACCTAGATGGCCAATGCTGCCAGCGAGAAGCGGATCTTCTTCATCTCTCTTTTCGTTCTGCACCTGGTATTGTGTCGGCCCATCTGCCCAGTAGTGGGTGTGTATGTGGGCAGATAGAGTAGTTACCCACCCACCCGCTCAGGTACCGCCGCTCTATCTTGCGATTCCAATTTATTTATTTTCTTTTCTTCCGGGCTGACGTGCGCCCTACATATAGATACCTACATGTCTCGACGGACGGACAGCCCGGATGGACCCAGGGATACGCAACGCTGGCAAACAGGCCGCATACATGTTATGTATCTAGGCGAGTCGTCTCGCGGTGACCGGCCGGCGAGCTGCGGCCCTCCGTGGATCGGGAATTCGGTCCCTTTTGCGATGCCCGGAATGGGGGGCTGGTGTTGCCTGTTCGGGCCACTCTCCCTCGCTCTCGCCCCCGCCAAGCCGCGGATTTCGGCTCGCAAGTCTCGGGCGGCATTTGCTTCGTCCTATTCGGTTCTAGATATTTCCACCCGCCCACCAGTTCTGCGCGTACATTAGCATCGACGCGACGCCTCTTACCGGTCTAGTCCCAACGCCCACTTGTTGGTGCACGGGTGCTTGTTCTTGCCTTCTGCTGCACCCAGTCTCGCTTCGCCCGCATGCTGACTAGGGCATGCCGACAAGGTACGGCCGCCGCCCTGGCCTGCCTCGTCCAGTCCCAGTCCGTCCTGCCCGTCCCCCTCCCCTGCCTCGTCCGCCGCCTGTCTCTGGTCGAAACGAAGAGAAGAAGAGGAAGCAGAGGAGGAGGAAAAGCGGAAAAGGACGAAAAGAGAGCCAGAGACACCGGCAACGGAGCGCACGTCGCCTGTGTGCCGTTTCTGCGTCTGTGTGCGAAAAGTGCCCTTCCGTGTTCTCCCCAGACCCAGAACCCCCCCCCCCCCCCCCAAGGCAGCTTCCCCACCCCCCAAAGGCGGCTCCCCCACCCCCAATACCACAGACACAATACCCTACAACTCTACGCTCCCCCATCCTACACGCTCCCTAATCCCCAAACGAACTTCTCCATCCTCGAATTGGTGCTCGCCCGGAGACAATGACTGGCGCTTCTGCGGAGGGTGGGCGTGGGACTGGGAATCCGCTGTCAGCTCGCGGTAACTGCACCACCACCACCACCACCGCCTCCACATCCGCCTCCACCTCCAGCGACACCAACGCCAGCAAAAGCAGTTCCTCCGCCCGCAACGCTTCCAACACGGCGGCTTCGTCACATCTCTCAAACAGGCAGTCACCAAGCCAGCCTTCCCACCTTAGCCACTCCGGCTCCCAGCTTCCATTACTACACAACGCGCTCCAGCAGCACCTCCCCCCTTGGCAATCACAGGACCTTAGGCTGGGCCGTGGGCTGCATTCTCCTGCTGCTCCTCCTTCCCTCTTGCCGTTGCAGTCTGCATCTTCACCTCTCGCAAACCGCCCTTTCCCCTCCGACACGCCGCAACGACACTACCACCACCACCCCCACCCCCACCCTCCCAATAACAACCACCCTTCGCCCCCGAGCTCGCCGCAAGACCAGCTCGAGAAATTGGCCGCTGAAGCGTGCAGTGTCGTCGGCGGTATCACCACTGGCATTCCCACTCCTCATCACAGGCGTGATCGATCCCACCAGCGTCTTTGCTCCCTCCCCGAATCCGATCCTTTCTCCCCCCCGAGTGCCGTGGCTTCCGAGCCAGCAGCATCCGCCCCCCCGCCACCACCACCTGCAATGGCGTCAACGGCATCGAACCAGAGCAGGGCCATCATGAGGGCCTCCTCCATCGATTCGGCGATTTCGTCGGCATCGGCCCAGTCGGCCGTCAGCCATACTCACACGTCTTCTTCTGGTTCTAACAGCGCGCTTTCGCAGATCACCGGCAGCTCGCCAGCTGATGTTCAGTCTTTATTGCAAGCTGCTGGTTCTGCGGAGGAGGCGGTGCGTTACCTGTTGAAGGAGAAACAGTCGATGACGGCGCAGAACTCGCAGCTATGGAGACTCGTCGACAAGCAGCGCGCCATGATTCTGGGCCTCAATAAAGATCTCGAGCGCGCTCTGAAGGAGAAGGACCGGTATCGCACGAAATTAAAGGAGCACATGGGCATGATCCCGCCGCTGCCCACGGGCTCGATACCCTCGCGAGGTCTGACCGAGAGCCCCGCGCCCAGCTTGGACGAGCCGCCCAGTAGATCGACGTCGAGGTCGCCGTCCCGTGGCGACGGCATCACGAGGAGCGAGTCCCTTGCGTCGACAACCGAGAGGGGCCGGGGCGGAATCAAGGCCGCTGGCCTCGAGATCGCCATCGCACCTCTCTCACCCACTCATGAACGCATGCCATCGTCCCCGACCGATTCTTCTGCTACAGCAGGGCTTGAAAGTCTTTCCCGAGGTTTCGATCTAAGCGACGAGGTGGCATTCCGCGGACCACGGGAGGTTACATCGCCAGATATTCAGCGGCTGCATGACGACCACGATCGGAACGAGTCCCCTGCCCCACTCTCGCCCAAGATGGTGCCGCCGGTATTACGTCCCCCACTCGACCATCGGGATCAAATGCATGAAAACGAGCAACGGTCGCACACGAGATCGGAACCCTTCGGGAGGAAACTGGGCATTTCGACCACTGTACCACCTGCTCCTGGAATGGGGAAAACCCCGGTCCGAAAGGCACCGCCAGCACCCCTCGAGTTCCAGCGCTCTCAGCTCCACAACCAGATCCATCACGATGACATAGGGACGACTACGCACGCAACCTGTGATAGTGACGATAGTTGGCAAGCCACTCCGGACGACAAAGTGGGAGGATTGACTCTTCCTTTCAACAACAGATTCGCGGGCAACGGTCCTCTTACCGCTCCACCGACGCGGTCGCCCCCTACGCAGTATCTGCAGCACATGCATGCGCCTCTTACTCCCGGTCCAGCAAACATGAACGCGAACATGTCCCACAGACTATCCCCGGAAGCCGAGACGGCTCGTATCAAGGCGTCATTCGTCAGGGCACCATTGCCTAGTCCTGGTCTGCCTAGCTCTCCGAGACCGGTAGACAGGCCTCCGAACTCTCCAATGCCTCGGGGTTTCTCAATGGATGCCGCCATGGGACTCCCAGGAGCCCCGAAGCCTGTGTTCCAGAGCCTGACCATTCCGGCGACTCCTCGATCCGCGATGCCGTTGCCATCTCCCAGAATGCCGCCGTTTATCACCGGGCATGGAAGAGCTGCATCTGACGGAAGTGTGAGACAGGATTCGCCAACCATCGAGCTCGTGATCAGGCCATCCGAGATCACCACCGTGGACTGCCGTGTCGTTTCCTCAAGGATGAAGCCCTCGAGAGCCAGCATGTTACCCGGAAAGTCCAGGCCCTCTTCCGAAGACTCGGTGTTTACTTTGGGCTTGTTTTCGCGGCTCGATGGGAAGGAGGTTTTGAGGGTTGAGAAGGACGTGGGTGCGCTACCGGCCCTGGATTCGAAGCTTAGAAAGTACATCACCTACCATTCCAGGGTTCCAGATCGGTCACTCTTCTCTGGATATGCACCTGCCAGAGTGGATGCACGGAGGGTAGCTCTGGACGAGTATTTTGCTGGCATTTTTGGCGCCACCATGAATGAACCGGCGGCACGGGGGCTCTGCGAATTCTTTTCGACCGATGTCATTGAGCACTATCCGAACAGCGCGCACGAGATCGCCAAGGAGAGCAGCCCCCTAGCTGCCGCTGACAACGGCTTAGGCATCACTGTGGTTAAGGAGGGATACCTGACGAAGCGGGGGAAGAACTTTGGCGGATGGAAGGAGCGATACTTTGTTCTCGACGGGCCGGTTTTGAGGTACTTTGACGGCCTCGGTGGCGCTCAGCTCGGCCAGATAAAGTTGCAGGGCGCGCAGATTGGACGGCAAAGCGCGTCTCAGAAGGCTAAGGACGACGCTAACGGTGACGAGGATAATCGGTGCCGGCATGCTTTCTTGGTTCTCGAGCCGAAAAGAAAGGATTCCGCGACCCTAGTGCGACACGTGCTGTGTGCTGAGAACGACAAGGAAAGGGACGAATGGGTTAATGCACTGCTTGACCATGTGAGCCCCGAGAAGGAGAAGGAGGAAGATGGCAAGCGCAAGCTCAAACACTCCAAGAGCAAGGACAGTAAGGAGGCGAAGGACGGTAGCGATGATGGGGACGGCATCTCGCTGCGGAGCATGAGCTATGACGAGGCGAGTCAAGGACCTGCTCCTGCGCGAGGCCCGACTCCAGAAGAGCTGAGCAGACAGCAGGTCTCGCCCTCGCCGAACTCGATGCTCTCGCAGCCTGGACCGTTCTCGTCTGCCGCGCCTGTGCCCGAAAGAGGCCATTCGGCCAAGCAGATCTCCGCACCGACCAACGGGTCCGTCATCTCCGATCCTGCGGCATGGGGCGCTGGTAAATCGGCGGAAGACAAGAAGGCGGAGAAGGCAGCCAAGAAGAGGAGTATATGGGGCTTCAAGCAGCGAATCTCATCGAATTCCGAGGACCAAGGGAAACAGCCGGCCGGCCATCAACAAGCGGTGGAGAGGTTCCCGCTGTCGCGATCCGTGTTCGGCGCAACGCTCGAGGAAGCCGTGTACCTGACCAAGCCGCCTGGTGTTGAAGTGGCACTTCCTTCGGTCGTGTACCGGTGTATCGAATACCTTGACGCGAAGAATGCTTCGGACGAGGAAGGTATTTTTAGGTTGTCTGGTAGCAATGTGGTTATCAAGGGATTGAGGGAGAAGTTCAACACTGGTAGGCATAATCATCACCGCCTTCCTGTCCTCGCGCGCTAATCAAATCTGCAGAGGCCGATGTTAACCTCCTTGGTCACGATGAATATTACGACGTACATGCGATTTCCGGATTGCTCAAACTGTACCTCCGTGAGCTGCCAAACAACATCCTGACCTCGGACCGACGGGATGACTTCGTCAAGGTCACCGAGATGGAAGACAAGAACCAAAAGATTACCGCTCTCAATAAGCTCGTGCATAGCCTCCCACCAGAGAACTTTGCGCTGCTCAAGGCGCTCTCCGGCCACCTCTTGAGGATCGTCGATAACTCGAACGTCAACAAGATGACCATCCGAAATGTTGGCATCGTCTTCTCCCCAACCTTGAACATTCCGGCACAAGTCTTCTCCATGTTCTTGCACGAGTATCGTTACATCTTCTTCCTGGACGGCGAGGCGCCGCCCGCGCGTCCGCCGACGGCCTCGACGCAAGCACCGCCGCAAACCCCGGGATTTGGTCCTGGTCCCCTCTCCCCTCGTCAGCAAACCTTTCAGTTTCCCGATCGGCTGAACCTATCGTCCCAACGGATGATGGAGCCACCGCGAACCCCGATGCTCCCTTCCCACCCAGCGGCCATCCGACCCCCCGGCTCGCAAGCCCCCCCACAGGCAGTCTCGTACGAGCAGAATTACGATATGCATCCGCAGATCACATCACCCACGCAAACCGGTGCTCCACGGTTCGGTGACATGCTGCAACCGGATGCTGGCGACAGCAGCGCCAACGGCGGAGGACTATCGGTGCCGGATAACGGGAAGGGATCTAAGTCTAGGCGGCGAGAGAGTAGTATGATGTTTATGATGGGCGGATTGAAGAAGGGTTCATTTACGCCGGCTAAGAGTAATAATGGTATGAGTTGTCCGCCCCCACCACCCGAGAGAGGGAAGCTGCGTGGAAACGTTACTGACTTGATGGTTGTGACGATGCAGTGGCGTATGTGGAAGAGGATCTATACGGTTAGATTTATCATATTGTACATCTAATGTCATCTGCCTACGCTGTACTTCGCCTTTGGTTTGGAGGATTGGAACTTGGCATATATTGGGGTTGGCGGGGATTTTTGGATTTTTTTCATGGTTCATGGTTCATATTTTTTTTTTTGGTTTCCGTTTTCTTTCTTTCTCGTTTTTCTCATCTGGGGTACCCGGTTCTTCTATCTTTTTTGTTGGAGTTCTCAATTTCAATTCGTTCAAGTCTCATCTCATCATTTTTTTCCCCATCTACCACTCTTTATATTTTCACATTCGCTTACTTAGGCTCTCCGTTTCTTATAGCTTGCGCCATGCCTCATCGCATCATCGTTGCCATATTGTCTTATGATTCTTTTTTTCCTCCATAATGCGGAGAGGGCAGGTGATCCAGTTTTATTTTTTTATCTTCTGCGGGCGAGAAGGGTACGGAATCGGTTGGGATTTGCATTCCCTTTTTTTTTTTGTCTTTTGTATGTATCGAGAAAGGATATTTCCATTCACTTCTCAGCCCAACTCAACTCATCTCGACCAAAATTCGCCCCCCCCCCTCCCTCCTCTCACAGGAACTAACCGACGAGGAAGAAGCGTGCGGATTCCGAGTAAATGGTATACTATCATAGTATAGTACATCTCTTCCCCAATATCCTCAGCTACTTCGCTAATAATACCAACCAGTATGTAACTATATAAACCGAAGCCAGAAAGATACCCAGGAGAGAGGTACAATAGAAGAGTAGGAAAAAGGGGGGAGTATCAAAGTGCATACAATAATCCGTATTACAGCCCCGAGATGGATCAAAGAAAAAGAAGAGGGAGGAGACACGAAACGAAGAAATAAAACACCGGAAAATAGAAATGGAAAAATCTAAATTATTGTTTCCCCCCAGCCCAACGATCCCCATCCCCATTTTAATGTAAGCCAAACTGTGCGAGGAGGCTCGTAATCATAGATACAAGGTTGATATTGGCGTCTATTTTGTTCGTTGTCGGTACACATTAATTCGTATCCTTGGGCTCAATCATTTTCGGTAGATCTTCAATCTATCGTGAAGATTTGTTTAGTTTATGTTGCTTGAAACGGGCGCGGGGAGGGGGGTATATGTATAATGCTGCCGGCTAATATATTCTGACAGGGAGGGAAGAGATGGTAACGAACCTTGGCCTGTCCAGTCAAAATCACTGCACATCAAGAACCACCAGTTAGCCGCTGGAAAAAACAACAAAAACGAACCAGGTATATCTTTATCAGCGTCTCCACCCTCCGCTATCCTCGCGGTTGTTCCAACATGTTGGACAAAATGCGACGAAGATTCGGATAACCCAATATTGTGTGGAGTAATGGTGATTGTTGGGGACAGGGAGGGGGGCGGCAGCACTTACAGTGAACACCTGTGAACAACGGATATTCCTCCTCAACGCCCCTCTCTTTCAGGAACTGGTTGACTTCCTTTGCCGTGCTAGTCCCTTGCAGCTTCTGGCCGTTCAACACCCGCCGTTCGATCTCTTCAATGCTCTTTCCTTCGCGCACACTCAACATTGCGCATTTGTGGTTGCGACCGCCGTTGCAGCTGGTGATGAGATCGGCGACTCCACAGCTCTCCTCCGTAAACGTCTCTGGTCGGCAGGTTTCGAAGAACGCACGACCAAACTTCTGCATTTCCATCAGACCCACACGCATCACCGCCGCCTTCGCGTTATCACCCCAGCCGAGTCCGTCGACGAAGCCCGCAGCAAGGGCGACCACGTTCTTGAGCGCTCCGCCGAGCGACACACCGGCGACATCCTTGACGACGCGCACATGGAAGTACGGACGGTGGAAGAGATACTTCAGGACAGCGTGGTCGACAGGTGGGAGCTCCTCGGGCAGCGGCGTCAGATCTCCGGGGGGATCGTACGCCACTGTCGTCTCGGACCACTTCTCCTCCGCCACCTCGTTGGCGATGTTGGCACCTGACAACGCGCCGCAGTAAATTCCCAGCCGCTTGCCGATGTAATCGCTGAACAGCGAGATCCCCTCCGCCGATACGTCCACGCCCTTGATACACGACATCGCACGAGCGTATGGCAGCACCGCGCCGTCGATCTGCTTACAGATGTTTGCCATGAACTGGTGCGGCACGTTGAAGACTAGGATCGTGGCTTCCCGTACGGCCTCCTTGATATCAGGTGTCGCTACAACATTGCGCGGTAAATCGATGCAAGGGAGGTACTTGACGTTCTCGTGGAGGTCGTTGATCAACGATGTGAGCTTCTGCGGCGAAGAGTGCTTCGATGCATCGTACTTGGGATGGTCCGAGGAGAGCTGGTAGTTCTCTTCGAACACCCACATGAACACCTCCTCCTCGAAGATCTGCGGGTGGGCCTTCGTGTTCTCGGCTACGATCTTGGAGATGGCACTTCCCCTGTAGCGAGCGGTGGTTAGCAAGCGGTCATTCTGTTTTCCGTCTCTTGATAGCGGCGACGTCGCGGGGGGTATGGGATTACCAGTTGCCCGATCCGATGACCGTCACACGGTGCTTTCTTGTAGGCACGGGCGACATCTTTGCGGGAGTTGAAGATAGATTCCTCTTGATCAGATCCAGTCTCCGGAGGGCAATGGAATTGGCGGTAGCAGCGGTGGAGGGAACGGTTCTCGTGGTGGTAGCGGTAACAGAGGCAAGGAGAGATTTGGCAACGGCAGTAGCAGGCGTGGCCGATGGGGGCATAGAGGTAGTCTACGCAACAGTGTAGGTGTAGGTGTAGTGGATTTAGTTGCTTGTGGGGGGTTCAGTTTAGTCAACGCATGGACAAATGGAGATAGTTAGGTGCAGAGAGCGGAAAATTTTGTACGGATGAACGAAGTTGTTGAGAAGCAAGCAAGCAGCAGATGAGGTAGTAATATCAAGAGTAGCAGATCTAGAAGAACTAACGCCTATTCGACGAACGTGTTGCGCTTCTGTTCCACTACTCCCGCCAAGATCCCCAACTTGACATTTTTCTTGGGAACACACTAGGACCCATCCGACACGCAACTGACCTCAACACTTTCGATCTCACCTTTCCACAGTTAGCCTGTAGAAGAGCATGAGTCCTTTTTTTTTTTTTTGTTGCTGCGGTCTGGACGGCATTCAGTCCTCCGTAGTCCTTTTTTTTTCCTTCCCCCCTTTCTCTTTCCCTTTGGTTAGTTATGGACTGCGCTTGCGAACTGCGGAATACTCCGAGCACATGCAAGCTCTTCCGTCGTCGCCTGTGCCTGTTGGGGGATGACCTGCCTGGCTGGCTGGTAACCCTAAACGCGCCCTCCATTCCTAGAGACGGGCAACCTGCACGCAAAAGCGGCAACCCGTACCTACATACGTGATATCGGTGCTGATATACATACTCTACGTACCTGGCGAGTGTGCCGTCGATGCCTCGGTAAGTTGACATGTATTCACGGGCAACGCTGGGTTGCCTTCCGTAGGGAGAGACAACCCTACGGGGGGGCGCAAGCAAACTTGCCGGCGACCTTACGGATAGGTGACGTACGCAGTCTATTGGTAAGACTGGAGGCAAAAAAAAAGCAGGATTATTGCCGCCGCAGTGGCTGTGTAACTCCGAATGCGAATTCCCGAATCGCCGCCTTCCTCGGAGGCGCAGGCTATCTGCTCAACGGCGAGCACGGATGAAAAGGGAACGTGTGGTCTCTCCACACCTGTCATAATACTCGCGTCAAGAAGCTTTTGCGTGATTCGATAGGTATGTTCGACCAAAGGTATGAAGGTGGAACCCAGCTTTGGGTGCACCAACAATCGTTCTTCGATTCCAATATTTGCGGTCACAAGGAAACCAAATACACTTCCGGATCATCATACGGTCCCCGTACCCTGCTGGTCCTACGTGTTGGTTCTGGACCCCCGTCGGATATAGAGATGACTTACTCTGGGCTCTGTTCGGCTGCGGGCTACATTTTCAAACAAAATTTAGATGTAGTTATGTATGTAACTAGCTAGAAACCCTGTCGGGTGATGGTGGAGCGTTCGGGACACCATCCTGAGTTCATAGTTGGAACCTGGATACCTGTCTATTATCGACTCCACAAATAAACAAAATTCACTAGCTATCTGATACCAGTGGCCCCCCCAAAGTCAACCACGCCATCACGCCTACGATATCCAACTTCCACCCGTTCCTTAGCCTAGTAGGGCTCCTTGCCGACGGCTCTAGTCGCCCAATACTAGAGCTCGCTATATGATAAAACGCCTAGAGATGACTAGAAAAAATAATATTTCGCGGGGATATCTAGATGTCCCCCAGAGCTCTCCGACACTAGATAACCTTCATGATACAAGAGTGTGGCGTCAAGGCTTGAGCAATTGCATATCTGAGCTGATGCATAGCTCTGGTAGGGAAGTCGTCGCACACCCAGGGTGTGAAAATGTTGATCGCAACCGAACAGAGCCTTATGTGTATTGCTCTTCCGCGAGACCGGCTTCTCGATTCCCTCATGAAACATGCCACTTCCTGTGAGTATCGTCGATCGACAGAGCCAAATCAGGTAATTGGGGTCATACATATTGGCCTGATGGGATGGTTGAACTGTGATACCTCGAATTTATTTACTGGGGTCAATACTGTCATAAGCAATATCAATGGCGTGTGATGATAGGTAAATATGTATAATGGTTTGCAGAGCTCAGAAGTGTCGCCGCGAAATGACGATTCGACAGCTTCTTACGTCTAAACCCGAAAGGGAAGTTTATAAACAGAGATTTACGGCCAGGAAGTCGAACAGCTATTGGTGGGCGTAAATGGAGAGCGCGCACTACTTTGGAACAAACGAACGCTCTCATAGCTCCCGCGCTTCACGAGGCTTTTTGTCCATAACCCACCCTACAAGACAAATACCTACCAGTGAGAATCTCTACCACTCTCGGGGCCGCCATCACACAGCTACCTACTAACAACTCAAACAGCGGCTCAATTTGTCATCTCAACGTCGCAATGAGTTGGTGGACGGCCCTCGAAGACAGCTTACACTCGCGACATCCGCCACAACGGGAATCCTCAGAACTCCCACTATCTGAGAAACCACTCATCCATACTTCGCGACGTAGCCATGTTGCCTCAATTTCGTCTGCATCGTCCTCATCCTCCTTCTCCGAAGCATCACCCCCCTACCTCCCTCGCCGCCGGCCACAGCGCTTCCCCCGGGCCTTCGTGCCATTCCTCGCGCGCGCTCACCACTTCATCTTCACGCGCTTTACGTTGATCCTAACCTTGCTTTTCATCAGCACGTTGATAGTCGTCGTAGTCTCGGTGCACTCTATGACTGGCGCCCCCAGGCGACTGCTGGAAGCGAACAACAAGCTCTTTGCCGGCGAAGAGCGGCTATGGCGACGGTTTCCAAAGCTCAAGAAGTACTATGCTGGACTATATACACAAGTGCCGGACGCAGCGAATGTGCCCGAATTCCCTCCGCCGCGGAAGGGAAGGCCCGGGACTGTCGGCGACAGCGGTAGGGGGGAATTCGCGGCGACGAAGAAGAGCAAGGTTTTCGATCCGTATCCGAAGTATGATTCGAAGGAGTATCGTGAGATCTGGGACGGAGAATATAGACAGTGTTCGTTCGGCGAGGGACGGGAGAGGCCCGAAGTCAGGGTTTTTGAGGGCGTACCTGAGGGGATGCCGGAACCGGCTTTTGGGTCGCATCAGGTGCTGGGACTGCAGAGCGACGTGTGTTTTGACCGATATGGACGTCTGGGCAGCTATGGGTATGGGTACATGCCCGACGAGGGTGGATTGGGAGTGGCGGTGTTCAATGGCGGGGAAAGAGAGAAGACGGTGGAGACTGCACATGGGGTAGGAGGCTTTCCGCTGCGGAAGGTGGATTGGAGGGGCGTGGATTGGGGGAAGCTGCAGGATGAATGTGGCGAACTTAACAAAGCGCGCTTCGAGGATCCAAAGGCAGGCGGAAAGCTGACACCAGAGCTGAAGCCTCAGCAGAAGAGGGATGGAAAACAGAAGAAACTTCCCCGCAATGCCGTCCTACTACGGACCTATACCGGATATAAATATACTCCAAACGACATCGCGAATCTCCGGTCCCTCATCAGCGAGCTTTCGCTTCTTTCGGGAGGCGAATACACAGTCCATATCCTCTTGCATGCGCGGAACAGGCAGTTGTCGATCTGGGACGATCCAGACGTCTATCAAGAGACTCTGACGAAGTCGGGGCTGCCGAGGGAGTTCTGGAGCCTGACCGAACTGTGGGATGAGCCACTCATGGCGAAAACTTACTCCCGTGTCCCAGACACATCTGCTAACTGGAGAGGCGTCACCCTCTCGGGTGACAAGGGGTTCCTACGATTGCCGCAACATGGTGTGTACCGCAGCACTTTCATGCCAGTACAATGGTTTTCGCAACGGCATCCGGAGTACGACTTTGTCTGGAATTGGGAGATGGATATCCGCAACACAGGCCACTGGTACCACCTCTTCTCGCAGCTCGACCACTGGACAAAAAAGCAGCCGCGACGCGGGTTGTGGGAAAGAAGCTCCCGTTTCTATGTTCCATCCGTGCACGGCGACTGGGAAGAGTTCGTCACCTCGACCGCCGCAATCACAAACAATACCATCTTCGGCCCCGTGCCGGTTGAGGGCGTGATACCCAGTCTCCCCAATCCCCCAATGGGCGTGGGAGAGCCGGCGGACCTAATCACCTTCAACCCTTTGTTCGACCCGCACAAGACCACATGGATCCTTCGCGACGACACGACCGGGTACCCACGCGACGTACCTCGTAGGGCCGCAATCATCACTGCATCGCGCCTCTCTCGCCGGCTGCTGACAGCCATGCACAAAGAGAATGCCGAGAATGGCCACACTATGTTCTCCGAGATGTGGCCTGCTACAGCAGCGCTCCACCACGGGCTAAAGGCGGTCTTTGCACCACATCCGATCTATATGGACCGTCGATGGCCCGTGGGCTTTATGGAGAAGATGTTTAACGACGGCGTGGATGGCTTCACCGGTGGACGCAAGGAAAGCGTGTTCGGGAAGAGGGAACATAACTTCCGTGGCACCACCTGGTACTATAACGCCCACTTTCCCGCTGAACTGTACAAGGCATGGGTGACGGGGAGTAAGGGGAAAGAAGGGGAAATCGACCGGCTTGAGAGGGGCGGGAGGATGTGTTTGAAGGCGATGTTGCTGCATCCTATCAAGAGTTAGGAAGCCTATATAGTTTGTGAACGGCTTTTGGCATTTGCAACTTTGGAGTCTAGGTTTTTTTTGGGCAGTCTGCTCATGATACCCATGTTTGTTCGGTGGTTATGTGTTAACGCATCTTGCTTGATCACGATATTTGTCCGTACGATTCGTCAGAGCGAGTGACTGCCTGTGGTATTGCTCAAAGAATTTTTTGAATTTATTCAATTCAGGGCATCGAAGACTAAAGCCCTTCGGAGGTTTCTCATATCTAATAACCTACATCACTAAGTAGAACATCCGGAAGAAAAAGCCAGTATCCGCGTTTTTGAGTTTATTGTTGACAGTTCGCAACTACTGACAGTCTTGGCGCTGCGGCTCGCAGTATATAGTATTAACTCAAGCAATCAACCTCAAAGTTCCACGTCTTGTCTCATCCAAAAAAAAAAACACACCTCCGATTCTCAAACTTCACGCTTTGAAATGCGTTTCTTCGCGGGCGCACTGCTCCTTTTCAACGCGGTATCAGTCTTTGCCGTCTATAAGGACGATGCGTATACCACCGACTGGCACGTCCCACTCATAGGCCCATCGATCGCTTCTGCGACCTTTTTCCACCGCCCGAATGCCGAGTCCAAAGCTTCGTTGATCTACACGCTCACGACACGATCCGTTCTCGCAGCGGTCAACCCGAAGGACGGAGAGCTGGTGTGGCGGCAGCAGCTGGCAGAGGCTGGCGGGAATGGCCTGGCGCGTGGAGGAAACGGCGTTGTCGTTTCAGCTGCTGGAAACGGCGTCTCCAGCTTCGACGCGGGTAGCGGGAGACTGGTCTGGGATAATGAGTTCTCAAGCAAAGTTGTCGACCTTGCGGTGACCGCCGGTAATGCTGTCGCGGCGCTGTTCGAAGACGGTGCTGTCAGATTGCTTGCCGAGCGAACTGGAGACGTTGCTTGGGAGTGGAGAGGTCTTGACAGGTATACCTTTTTGCCGAGCCTGTTCTACGTCTTTGGCTTGACGATGGAAACTGATGGTGTTGCAGCAAGGACTCTCCGGTCTCGATCCACGTTACTGACGCGGATGTTATCGTGGCCTCGTCACACTCTTCGAAGCAATTACATCTGACTACTATCGCTCTCGCTACCGGTCAAGCGTCATCGCCATCGTCGATCGCTGCCTCCATTGACGTTCCCCCCAAGCACCAGGTGCTTCACAGCGACGGTATTCTAAGCTGGACCGAGAACAAGGGACGAACCCTTAAGTTTGCGCCCTGGGGCCGAAAAGTCTCCCCGATCGCCATTGAGATCCCGAACGATGTCCGGGAGACATCGTTTTACGCTCTGAAAGACAAGATCGCAGTGCACTTCAAGACCCACAGTAACTCCTGGGTGGATCTCTACCATGTCAACACCGAGACGCAGGAAGTGAGCAAGCTCTTAGAGCTCCCCCCCAGGATCGGCGCCCACAGTGCTTCTTCGCTCAGTTCCTCTGGCGGCTTGACATACCTCGTCTGGAATCTTCCCGGTGAGACTATTCTTTACGACACTAAACATCCCGAAGTTCTGGCTACATATATCATCCCCAACCAGACGATTAATGCGGCCTTTGGGATCTCGGAGGTTGCTCCGCGTCCCGATGGGGCCTCGTACGCTATGCGTACGTTCGTCTCTTCGGTTGCTCCAGGGTTCGTTGGTGATTCGTATCTGATCAGGAGCGGCGATGTTGCATGGAGTCGTAAGGAATCACTATCGTCCATTGTTGCTTCGATTTGGGTTGAGTTGTTGGACCAGGCTGCCGAAGAGATCGTTGATGAGCTCAAGGTTGAGACTCACACCAACATTGCTTCTGCCTACGTTCACCGCGTGAAGAGGCATCTTAATGAGCTTGTCCTGTACGGCCCTGATTGGCTGAAGGCACTTCCGCACCGGATCTATGGCGCTTTCCTGAATGCGGAGACTGTGGACACCGAGCACACCGGCAAGTGGAGGGACTTTTTCGGGTTCCGAAAGTTTGCTATTGTCGTCACGGCTGAAGGCGGTCTTGCAGCTATCGATGTTGGCAAGGGTGGTGAAGTCGTCTGGGAGGCTGTACTGGCTTCCCCTGAGGCTAAGTTCCAAGGAATTTCGGGCATCTACGAGGTTCGTAAGGGAACTGTGGGCGTTGTTACTGTTGGCGGTGACTATGTTGAGTACGACGCATTCGAAGGCATCCTTTTACATCAAGATAAGCTTGCGGCTACTGTGAAGGCCACGTCCTTGGTTGACACACCTGCGAAGGCCAAGGCTGTGGTTGCACTCCTCGACAACGGAGATGCAGCCGTGCTTCCCTCCGGCGGCGGTTTTGGTCTTGAGCCGGTGCACTTGTCTATCAAAGAATCGGCTCGTGCGGTCAAGGGTATTCGTATTTCGGGCTCGTCTCAGCCGGTTACCACTTGGACGTTTGTCCCGCCGGCTTTGGAGGAGGTTACATCCTTTGCGACTCGCCCCGCTCACGACCCTGTTGCGTCCATCGGCCGTGTTCTCGGCGACCGCTCGGTGATGTACAAGTACCTCAATCAGCATCTTCTGGTCGTCACCACCGTCAACCCGGTACTCTCCACCGCGTCTATATACCTCCTCGACGCCGTGTCCGGCTCCATCCTCCACTCCGCCACCCATGCTGGCGCCGACACCTCACAGCCCATCGTTGCCACCGTATCCGAGAACTGGCTAGTGTACACATTCTTCGGCGATAACGATGTCATTGCTACTCCCGGCGCTGCGAAGAGCTACCAACTCGTCATCTCCGAGCTCTACGAAAGCGAATTCAAGAACGACCGCGGAACGCTTGGACCTGCGGCCAACGTCTCCTCCTTCACCAGCAGTGGAAAGCCACATGTCCTCTCGCAAAGCTACATCTTCCCTTCTCCGGTCACCAGCTTCGCCGTCACGTCGACCAAGCAAGGCATCACCTCCCGTGAGGTTCTCGCCCTCCTGGCCGGCACATCGCAGATTTTCACGATCCCGAAGCGTGTCCTTGACCCACGTCGCCCCGTCGGTCGCGATACCGACGCCGCCGAGAAGGAGGAAGGCCTGTTCAAGTACACCCCCGTGATCGACATCGAACCCAAGGCGGTCCTCACACACGAGCGGAAGATGCTCGGACTGAAGCAGATCGCTACTACCTCCAGTATGCTCGAGTCCACGAGTCTCGTCTTCGCCTATGGGGGCGATCTCTTTGGTACCCGGGTCACACCGAGTATGCCGTTCGACATTCTCGGCAAGGGGTTCGGAAAGATTCAGCTTGTGCTTACGATCGTTGCGCTGACTGTCGGTACCGTGGTCGTGGCGCCGATGGTTAGGCGGAAGCAGATCAACAGCCGGTGGGCGGCTACGTAACGGATGTTGGGGGGAGGGGAGAGTGAATAGACTGCCCGTTTTTGATAAAAATGATATACTACACAGTGATTTACTGGGCGTAAGAGGGTTCTTGCTTTTCTTTGACTGTTTTTTCTTCATTTTTTCATTGATTTCTTCAGCGATATTCATGTATGATAGGCTCACAGTCGGAATGGTATGGCTGGATTGGCTTGATTGATTGATGACAACTAGATGTTATCATACACCCAACCCACTCCATTACCACTCGTATAGGAAACAGGAAACATATACACGATCAGAACAGTTCGATGGCTATCCCAAATCTGGGTATCAGAATCGAATCGGGTGATCATTCCATCACCTCTCTCTCTCTTTCTACCTATGTATGTATCTGATCCCATCCTATCCCACCAATTTATTAATAGCATCCACCCTACCAAGTTACCAACCACCCCTTCCCTCCCCTGTTACCGCCTTCCCTCTATTAAGAAGTTATGCCCAGTATCAATCAGTCTGTGAAATCTCTATGGCATCGCAACATAATAAAGTACAAAAATTCCATAACAAAAAGCGAAGCAAAAAAAAAGGAAAAGCAAAGTATTCCGCGTTATTGGTCATGTCCGAAGCCCAAAGCAAGTATAACCACCCCCCCCTCCCCCCAACCTGATCCGAGTACCAATTTATATCTGAGAATTAACCAAGGAAACGGGCAAAAGGAAGGATCAATCAAATCACATCTACAGTAAAGGGTGAATTTGGGGGGGCTTGAATTGGGAGCTCCTACGATGTCGGCAGAAGGTTGATGTCTCCTTTCCCGCCCTCGAGCCAGCGTTGGTCGATGAGATTGTGGCGGTCGCTGTAGAGATGTTTGTACGCGTTGCGGATAGTACCTTTATACCCAGGAAAAAGGCGCACAGGATTAACCACCAGGAGGCATCGCCATGGGAATTGGGAGGAGGGATGAGTAGGAGGGGAGCATACCATCGCTAACACCAGCAACCTGACTGATCTCCTTCGCCGACTTCGGTTGTTTCATGAGGTAGCTGACGAGGTAGATGCAAGCCGCGGCACTCGAGATCGGTGACCGACCAGCCAAGGTACCCAGGAAAGATGCCTTGCTCGAGAGCTCCTGCGCGATCGCCGTGCAGTTCTGCGGCAGGTGCAAGTTGTTACAGTACCGGATCATGAGATCGTGCGCCTTCGTGCTCGACGTGGTCTTGTAGTGTGCGGCGGATACGACGGGCGGCTCGTCGCCCTTCGCTCGCGCCTCCTCCTCCTCGGTCCGCTGCTGCTCGTTGAAAACCTTCTCGAGCTGCTTAAACACACGGCCAATCTCCTTCTTAGGCACCTTTGTAAGCGCAAAAATCTCGCGGAAGGTACGCGGTACCCGTTCCTGTCTGCAAGCGATGAATATGCAGCCAGCGATGATTGCTTCCTGCGGCTTTCCCTTCAGCGACTTATTGTCGTCGACACGCTTGAACAGCTGTTTCGCGGAGTCGGAGACGTTCTTTAACAGCCCCATGGAATCGCAGAACGCCCCGATCTCCTTGTACGCAGCGAGGAGAGTTTTGTTATTGTTCTTCTGGGCGGTGGCCTTGCTCTGGGCACGGTGGAGATCCCGCCCCGCGCCGCCAGGCGTGTACGAGATCGACGTTTCGAGCTGCGAGCCATTGAGGAACGGATTCGCGCCATCACCGACACGTGAAGGGTCGTCGTTGCCTTGGTCGTCATTGCTGAACGTCCGCCATTCCGACCGCGTGTCCACAATCCGATCGCCCAGAACCAGCCCGCACGATCCACACACCATGTCGCCGCTGCTGAATTCCTCAACTAGGTTCGCTGGCATCTCCCGGCAGTCCGGGCACATCACCTGGACGTTGTGATTCGCCTCCCAGGCTTTGGAAGGAGGTTGCGCCGGTGGCGTGTTCGCCATTTTCTTCTGCGTGTAGATAGGATGTGTGTTTTACGGGAAGAGGGCGGGGAAGGACCGAGTAAAAGTCGTGGCGGAGGTGGAAGCGGAAGCGAGAGGCTCTCCTTCCTTTTTTTTTGCCTTTCCCTTTTTTTCCGCACAACTCTTGCTTCTAAATCCTACACACGAAACCGATCGCACACTACCCTACCACTCCTTCTACCCTACGACCAACTGACTGATCGACCGACTACAGCACTATTCCCCCACCCCCGCGTCCCAACCGTGGTAGCGAGTAAGCTTCCTTTACTCTTCTATTTCCGGTTCGTTTTCGTGGCGTGTCGCCGAGAGCGAGCAGCTATGGCTTCGACCGAAGAAAGGGGCGGTGGACAGATGCAGGAAGCGACGACGACGATGGTGGTTCTCTCAGTTCGTTATCTCAGTTCGTTATCTCGTCCTCGTAAGGTAGTTCGTGGTTTTCGTGGGGAATAGTGGGGAGTAAATGGTAGCGGTCTTGGTAGTTGGTAGTGGGTAGTGGATGGTGGAGGTGGGTGATGTGTTGTAGGTTCGAGGCAGGTTAAATGCTGATCGTATGGTGAGTCAGGATAGCCAGTTTTTGAAAAAATAAATAAGCAAAAGCGAAAGCACATGCTTATGTGCAGGGCAGACAGCCACTATTCAACGCCGAGTACCTGGGTGCCCATAGATCCAACCTACCTACCTAGTACACATCTGAGAAAAAGAGAAAAAGAAAGTTGTGAAATAAGACGTAAATACAAAGCCGGAGGGTGGTGAAACTGGTACTATGATAAAGAAATGGATATGTCTTCTTTGGGCGGGTCTGGTAAGTGGAATATATGTAGTCACGTGACATAAGCTTGTCACATCACCGAGATTTCTCTGAGGGGTTAGTCAGCACAAGACAGTGGTTGAGCGAGATAGCGCCGTACCCAGTATCTAGTCACGAATCACACGCCTTGTCTACAACATTTTTATCCCCTCCCTATCTTCATAATCTTCAGCACCTATCCAACCACCACCGCAACCCAAGGTTACACCAATTGGGACATAAATTTGTTGTGCGCACCCTAAATCTTGTTTCCGTGGTAGTCTCAGAGATGTAAACTGTAAGCGCCTTACCTAATAGTTACAGATTGCCAAGATCCACTAACTGGAACGCAGGCTAGCGCAAGACGAGTAGCGCAGGAAGTGAATCAAACCTGGAAGTATCAGTCCTTGAAGTGTGATTCACGGCTAGCCATTGTGAGCGTCCCCCATGTTGAGGTAATGTGCCTATCGCAATTAGCGAAACTACCGCTTTCATTGTGCCGCATTTAGCGCGCATTTAGGTCCGCATTTAGAGGCGCATTTAGTCTAAATGCGCTTCTACCGCATTCCTTGTACCCTAGGGTGAGCCTCTCTACGGATGATCGCGTCCGGACACCCTCCGTTGCCTACAGAATATCTCGACCGATGTATTGTAGGTTCAACCAGACCTTGGCAATACCTTTCCAACAGGTTTGGCCGTCACAGAAACTAAGATAAGTCAATTTCGTAGGTGTGGCGAGACCTAGGGTGGTCCCCGGACGCATGTGAGTGGTAATATCTCGGCCGAACACTCTCCTTTGCCTACGCTTTATCTCGACCGATGTTTTGTAGGTTCAACTAGACGTCCGTAATGCCTTCGCGGGGGATTTGGCGGTGACAGAAACTCAGATATGCCATAGTTTTAAGTGTAGCGAGACCTAAGATGAATATCTCGACCGAACACCCTTTGGTATCTGCACAATATCCTGTCCGATGTATTGCAGGTCTAACCAGACCTCGGTGATTCCTTTGTCAGCTGTTGGAATCCCAGATATGTCATATTTGTGAGTGTGGCGAGTTCCGTGGTGAAATACGGTTGATTCCGGATTAACCCGCTGCCAGTACATTACCTAAACAATGTTCCCACCGATGTACATATCGTATGTAGGTTTAACAAGACCTCGGCAATTCCTATGAAACACTGGGAAGCTTACAGAATCCTAGATATCCCATGCTTGTGGGTGTCTTTTACCTTGACTGCAGCCACCAACAGGCTGCATACCTACTTGGACCAACCTGCATGCCTGAAGAAGCAGCCGACTCTGGACTCGATTCTGTGATTAGTTACTGCTGGCAAAGTACGCCTCCAGAAAGGATGCGACCGACATGAAGGGCACGTTCATTGCGGATAGTATCACGTGGGCGTCGGTGCCACTTCTTGGATAACCAGATATTGACTAATGGCGCCTTTTCTTCCAGACCTTACGATCAGTGGTGCGGCTAGGGTACTCAGCGCCACAATTGGATACAATTCTACCACAAGTGCAGAGCTCATGTAAACAAAGACTCTGGTTGGCTAACACGTGTAAACCGTTGTGTTCCAGCACCCAACATGCGCACAAAGAGTATATCTACATATTGTTCCACCGTCAAAGAAAGGAAATGCTTATCGCTGCTCTTCAGTGCGGTCCCACACGGGTGGTAAAATATACAGCACCACAGCTACACCTGCTGCTAAAGGAATAAAGGGCGTACGCCCCGGGAGAACTTATTGAAATGTAGGCAGCATAGGTGTACTGGTTTCATCGTCTTTCAAATCGACTCGCTTTTTATTCGACGTCGGCATCACCCTATCCAACTCAGACAGCGGCTGCACGGGGCTATCTGGTCTCGGAGTTGGCTGCAATCAACAAGGCTGTCCGCCGGACCAAGTTTACCAAATATTGGGACCGGTGCTGGTACTATCAGGCCTGGTGTCGCGTGGTTACTCTGTGGGGATCACTATTAACTGTGACCACTTTTTCCCAAACCTCCCAAACCACCTTCCACCTGCACTAATTTTCGCTTCGGCTATGTAGTACTTATCGTGCGCACCGGGTTACTAAACATCTCTAATGTTTCGCAAATTGCAAATCTCTAAAGAGCACACGACCAAACCCGCTCGTAAACACCAGAGAAAAAAGAGCGAAAGAGATCTACCACCACCAATCGTCAACACATCTTCGCGTTCTTCCCTGCGTCCTCCTTCAGCGTGACAATCCGATTGAGCACAACTTTGTCCTCAGTGGTATCTTTATCCATTGCAAAGTATCCCACTCTCAGCGCCTGGAAGCGGACGGACTCGGGTCCGATCTTGCTCTTATCCTTCTCTCCTTCCTGCTCGGGCCAGGGTGCACGCCGGCGGATCTCGTGGAAGCCGGGTTCGATGATGGCGTCCTTGAAGACCTCCTCGCTGTCGGGGTTGATATCGGCGAGGAAGCCGTCAGGATTGTCGTTGGGATTCTCGGATTTGAAAAGCTGGTTGGTGACACGGATCTCGACGGGGACGGGAGAACCCTTCTCGGGCGCATCGGCGATCCACTGGATGTAGGTCTTGGGCTTCTTGAAGGGGACATCGTTCTCGTAGCGGCAGATCACCTCGAGCATCTTCCCACCAAGGCCTTTGCTGCATGCGACGTAGCGGATCGGGTGCGGCACCCGGAGGAGACCAACGGGCTGTCCTGGCGCGAGTCGGAAGTAGTCCTTTGAGACCGTCTCGCGGAAGTCGGAGCGGTCAATGTAGATGACACGGGAAAACGGCAAGTTGTGGGTACCCATCTTGGGGTCGTTCGGCTTGAAAGGAGAGTCAAACTCTTCGACTTGCTCCCGAGGGTAGTTCTCGATCACGACTCGAAGAGGGTCGAGGATCATCATCAACCGGGGAACGGTTTCTTCGAGGTACCGTCGCACTGTCTGCTCGAAGCGTTTGATCTGGATGTTGGTGTGGGATGTGGTCACTCCGAGCTCGTTGACGAAGCCCAGAATCGCGCCGGGCGGGATACCACGGCGGCGGATAGCAACCAGTGTGTACAACCGGGGGTCGTCCCAGCCCCGTACGTAGCCCCCATCCACAAGCTTCATGATCTTTCTCTTGCTCATGATGGTGCCAGTTAGGTTGAGACGGCCATACCTGTGGAAATATAAGCACTGTGCTCTCCTAGGAGATACGGTTGAGTACTGACTCCCTCTGCTGAGGCCTGTAAATCTCCAGAGCGTTGCACAGCCAGTCGTATGACTCGCGCGAATTGATAAACTCCGTCGTACACAACGAGTGTGAGATGTTCTCGAAAGAATCACAAAGACAATGTGTGAAGTCGTAGGTTGGATATATCTTCCACTTAAATCCGGTCTGAGGGTGAGGAGCATCCAGAATCCGGTATGCCGTCAGATCCCACATCTGTCGCAATCCATCAGTACAGCCACATGGATCGGTTGCTGCGAAACACATTCACCTGAGGGTTGCCTGAGCCCAGTATATCCATCTTCATTCTCATCATCGCCTCCTTAGGTTTATACTTGCCGGCTCGCATAGCCCTGAACTCTGCTAGACTCTCCTCAACTGGCCTATTTCTGTGCGCGCACTCGAATCGTGGACCACGGTTGTCCTTGCCACCCCTCTGGGCATTCACCTCCTCAGCGGTACAGTAGCAGACGTATCCTTTATCCCGCTTGATCAGGTCTTCAGCCAGCTCATAAAGCTTGTCGAAGTGATCACTCGCATGGGTGATCTTATACGGCTTGAAGCCCAACCACTCGATTATCTCTCTGATGGCGACGATATACCTCTCCTCCTCGGATTCGGGATTGGTGTCATCGTATCGCAGGTAACACTCTCCACCATGGTACCTCGCAAACCCGAAGTTGATCGCAATCGCCTTGCTGTGACCGATGTGCAAGTACCCATTCGGCTCCGGCGGGAATCTAGTAAACACCTTTCCACCGGTAACCTCGAGGTGCTCCCTCATCCTCTTCGGGATAATCTGCTCGTTCCCACCAGGCTTATGCAGCTGCGCCAGGAATCCCTCGGTGAACATACGATCGCTCGCGACCTCCTCGACCTTCTTCTCCTCGGTCTTCGCCTCAGCGGGGGCCTTCGGCTGCTTCTTGGGTGGTGCGTCCCGCTCGTCCCTGGGGCCCAAGAGCGCAAGATACTGCGCGTCGATCTCCTTCTTGAGGTCACCGGGAGCCGCCCACTTCAGATCCGTTGAAGTCTTTGCGTCGGCAAGCGTCGCGGTGAGTGTCTTGTATCGCTGCTCTTCGATTGCGGCACGATTCTTCTCGATGTACTCGGCCACGGCGGCCTTCAACGTCTCAGAGGTGAACTCGACGCCTACCCACCCACCAGTTGACATTAGCACTTACTCTCCCCCGGCCTCGGGTCCGGCCTCCGCACTGCCTTAGGGGAACGTGCCAACACCGCACCCCCTATCGAAGGCCTTTCCATCCACCTCCGTGCCGGCAGGAGATGCCTTGACGAACTTCACCGCGGCATCGACTTGGACGTTTGTCTTGATCCTTCCGTCGAGAATGGCCTTGACAATGCATCTCCTCTTTCCGCCGAGCGCGCCGTCACCCTTGGCAGTGATGGAGACCAGCGATGCCAGCGTGGTACCCACTTTCAGATCGGATATGGTGGGATGGTCGTCGGAGATTCCGGCTTCGTCGAGGACCTCCGTCCATGCCGTTGTGATCTTTTTGTTGCGGGTGGCTTCCTTGAGTGCTTTCTCGCCAAGGCCGAGAGCGGCGAAGCGGGGGGTCAGAAGGTCCTCGGTGGTCGTATCCGCCATTGTTGATTTGTGTGGATATGCTGAGTGAGATAGCTGCTGCACGGATGGTATCTTATGTATATTCACCACTATTTAGGTGGAGGGGTACGTTGACTCAACTCCGCTAAAGGTATAGTCACGTGAGTGGATTGATCGTCAGCCTCCGGGAGAATGATAGATACATATATAAGCAATTGCTATCTAAAATAACATACTTGGTTCGTTCAGCCCCCCCTATTAAACTGCCGTGTCTATGATCAAATCCTTAACTATTGGGTTTTCTTTTCCCCTGCCCCATCTGCTCTACGTCCACCAACATATGCCGCACAAATCTTCCAAATAACCCACAAAAAGCCGCCCAAGATGACAACGACCGTACCGATCTTGACCAACACCGCATGCTGCAGGTTCAGAACAGGTACCGGCACTGACTTCCATGCATCTTCGGAGGGCGAAAGATGGTAGTACATGGTCTGCTCCGGGAATAGCTGTTCCCATCCTAGATGTAGCCTGTCGAAAGGGCTGCTTCCCATTTTACTCCACTCCTCGCTTTTGCAGGCCCAGAACACCGCCGGCATCGCAAAAACCACTTCCGATGAGGTGGTGTTATGCTCGGGTTCAAGGTATCGGAGATGTAGTGGTAGTTCTACATTTAATCCACCAGAGGATCGCGCAGTGTCTACTTCTACCAGCACAGAGCTTCCCCAGCGTTTGCTTGCCCACATCGGCGCCTCAAGATCTGTCTTCCCGCTGATACCGAGGATGCGCTTGATGTTGAGGGATTCGAGGAGTTGCGGGTTCGTTGGTGACAGCTGGTATTCGTCGATGAAGAGTCCTCGCGGTAGGGTGAAATAGGCATTTAGGGTGCACTCGTTGTCGGGTTCCTTGAGGGATTGCGCAGGCGCGATCGAGAGCTGTAGCTTCGGATGTAACCCGGGTGGCTTCGACGTCGTAAGATTGTAAGACGCTGGGTAGCTGTGATGGCGTGCTGGGAAAGTAAACATGACTGGTTCTATCAGAAAGTCAGCATAAGGAAGACGTTCATCGGGGAAGCAACGCCCGAAGCATACCCAATTTATCATCCCTTCCAACGACGTGCAAAACACCCCCAAGAGTCAAGCTCTCTTCCGCCATGGGCTTATCATTCCCCAGCACTCCGACCTCAATATTCCTCTGTTCTCGAGCATCCACTGCCACTGTTTCCCGCCGCTGTTCGTCAGGCCTCGACCAATACAGATTGACTACGAGCATCTGCGAGATGACATCCCATTTGAGATCCAAGTAATCCACAGACTCGACGCCAGTAGCGCAGTTCTTCTCTTTCTCGCTGGTGCATACATGCTCGTCAACGAAGGCCGCAAGCGCGCTGATTGACTTTAATGGTGTGTAGAACTGGTATGCGTTTTCGATGCCGGAGATTGGGATAAACGACTCAGCGAAGCCACCGCAGTCGTCGCTACCAAACGCAGTGTTTACCAGGCCGCATATGGAACTACAAGAAAATCCCCCGGTAAGTCAGCCAATATCCCTTTTTTCACCTTCAACCAGTGAATGCAAGCATACGGAACAACATCGCGCTGCGGCCGCAGGTGTACGTGCAAGCCCGCCGGCACTCTGGCGGCGTACGGGTCGACACTAGCGTACGGTCTACCAGTAGACCATCGAATGAGCACTTGGTTGCATTGTTTCAGGACGCTCTGGATCTCGGTAGGAAGCTCATCGTAGCCGAGCGCGAGACGGTCTTCGCGCGCTGCGCGTAGGGACTTGATCTGTAGGCTCGTGGGCGAGATGGCAAAGTTGTCGGGGTGCGTAGCTGAAGTGTCTGAAACGAGGTAGGTTGTGCGTTGCTTCATTTTTGGAATGAGGATGCGATGATGCGAAACTTTGGAGTAGTAGAAGCACACGTTGCATTCGATGGTCTACCTTCTACCGTACATGGTGTAACTTCCATGTGCGACCATCCAGCACGGAGATCACCGCCAATTCGTGCAGGTACGGGTCATGACATTATGTAATGTGCAACTTTTGGGCGAGATTTCCATCACGACCAAGTCTAGTTAATGACGTCGAAACATATGGAACCGCTTTTGCTAAAGGCGGTTGCGGCGGGGGCGACGGTTCAGCGATGTTAAGAGGAGAGACACGATTCACAAAGACTATTGATGGTGACTTCGTACGGTACAGTGGAAGCCATCACACCTACCCATCTGGTGAGCTCAAACATCTTTGAATGTCGAGAGAAGAGCATCCAGACTGAAACATACTCCGGATCCTTCTATGGCAATCCATGGCTCGGGCACTAGACATGCAGAAGGATGCCATGGATAGTTTAAGTGTCGATAGAGTTGGCGGTGTTGAAGACTGCGATCTTCCTGTCAGCGTCACACCCATAACATGGGATCGCATTCGCGCCTTGGATCTATTATCTAAGCACATGCTCCTCACGATGGCTACTTCAGACGGGAAACAGACTTGTGTGTATATTGCCATGATCAAAATAGGTCGCACACAACTAAACAAAAAAAGGTGCCTATGTAGTGTGCGAAAACCTTCCTGTGCTCATGGGGCTCTGCCGTGTGGCGGGGCGGTGTTCGGAGTTGTGTTGTTCCATGTTCCGTGTTGGGCCGTGCGTATGTACGGATTGCCGTCTGGTGTGGTGTGCCTTGGTACCTGGTTCTCCCGTAGGTCTGGTACTCACGCCTGGTTGGTACTTGGTAGCTCTGGCGTTGTGGTACATACTATACCACTTCTGAATTCTGCTGTGCCCATACCCGTGTCTCATTCGTTTCCACGCCCACTTGTCTGGCGTTCGCCTCCCATCCTTCCTACACTCCACGCGGAACCTTGAATCACCTCTTTCACCCTTTCAAACCTCCAACCGAATTCGTTGCACTCATTTCCTACTCGCCTTTCACCGCTCATCGCACTTCTCACGTCGACACGCCCCCGATAACACTCACTTCAGCACCCTCATCTGCTGTTTGCACCTCCGCCAGGCCCCTTAACTGCTGCACCTTCTTTCACCCCGCCTCATCCACAACCCCTCGCTCGACGTTCTCCAAGACTATGGCTTCAAAGTCTAACGCAAACGGCCGGCCCAAGGCCGCCTCTGTCTCCGACGCTGATGTGGGAAATATCTTTTTGTACATTCCGAACCTGATCGGTATTACTTACTCCCGGATGTGTGTTGTCGCGTGCTCCGGCATTGACAAGGTGCGATGATGGGCAGGTTACTCGCGTGTTTTGCTCGCTGGAGCGTCGCTGTACTTCATGTCATACCATCCCAACTACTGCGCAATACTATACTCGCTGTCATGTCTACTGGATGCCCTGGATGGATACGCGGCGCGCAAGTTCAACCAGGCGACAAAGTTTGGTGCGGTGCTGGACATGGTCACGGATCGGTGTACGACTGCGTGCTTGCTGGTGTTCCTGAGTGCAGCTTACACCAATTACGCCGTCCTGTTCCAAGTGCTCATCTCCCTGGATCTGGCGAGTCACTACATGCATATGTACGTTGCATCCTTTTTTTTGGTGCATGTTTTGCTGCTTGCGTGCTATTTGCGTCCCGTTCTGGAAGGAAAGGGGCGCAACGATAGCGCTATACTCGGAACTTCCACGTTGCGGGCTTTACCTTGGGAACTTGGGGTAGCTAACGGAGACTTCCGGCGAATAGGTATGCCTCGCTGGATTCCGGAGCCATTTCCCACAAGAAAGTTGAGAAGAAGCGCAGCAAGATTCTGAATCTTTACTACTCAAACAACGTATGCAACCCTCGGGAAACGCCACCATGGATCGGCCGTACTGACAGCTGGTATAGAAAGTACTGTTCGTCTTTTGCGCCGCCAACGAGCTGTTCTTCCTTGCGCTCTATCTGTTGAGCTTCCCCGACTTCGCTCAAAACCACACATGGCCGTGGGTTGTCGCCATCGCCACTGCGCCCATCTGCACTGCCAAGCAGTGGATCAATGTTGTGCAGATGGTCAAGGCCGCCATCACTCTAGCTGAGGGTGACGTTGAGCTCAGGAGAAAGGCGGCGGGTAAGAGATAAGCGGGAGTTGTAGAGCTTTCTAGGAGAAGTGATCCATCTACAGAAATTTGCACACAGGTGGAATGCAACAAAGGAGGATATGGATATGGATGGGATGGGGGTTACTGGGGACAACAACCATAGACTGGGTTTGGGCAGGTTTACTCAATTTAATCACCCGGAGAAGCCTGCTATCCGTTGATAGATACTCACATACTGCTGTATGCTGGAATCAATGAACGGCATTGGCAGAGCTTCGCTCCGACTGCAGACGTTAAGACTAATGAAGACGGTTATAATTCTTTGCTGCTTTCATATACTTGATGATAATACCCCCCGTATCTTTTTTATTTCTTTCTTTTCTCTTTTCTTCTCCGCCTTCTCTGTATCTAGCGCTATATCTGATGATGAGGATCCTTATTTTCTTTCGCTTTACTTTGTACTGTATTTTTCTACCACAGATGAACATACGATAGTGTCTAACTGGATAAGCGATCATATTGAGAAGAGCTTCAAGATGATTTATTTTGCTGCATTATTTGTTAGTGGTATTAGGGTAGTAGTCATAAATCATACTCACAAGGAGGCTGTTAGAGTAGATTTTTTTTTTGTTTATTCACACTCGCATGCGACCTATAGATCATGGCGGGGCGGCTCGTTGCAAGCTCCCCTTTGCCCTCCGCCCAGGCTTGCTGTTAGAGTAGATGATTCATTGTGACTTGGTGGGGTATCTTGTGGAACACAAAATCCGCAACTACGACTTTGTAAAAACGAACCCCGCAACGCCATTACTTGAACACAGTTCCGCCACAACACCTGGACCCCTACACTCCATTATTCCAGATAATCTTTCCGGATACGAAAACCACTACCTCCTACACGTACTATTGCCGCCATGTCGAACACCCCCAACTCCTGGGAAGACGCTGCCGGCGATGACGATCTTGCGTCGCGCACTGGCAACATGAACCTGAACCACCAGCAGCAGCAGCAGCAACAGCAACAACAGCAACAACAACAACAACAACAACCGCAACAGCCGCAGTTCCGGCCGACAGCTTCTTTCAACCCCGTCGCGACTTTCACCCCCGGAGCACAGGCATTCGTACCCGGCCAGCAGAGCTATTCGAACTACGGATACGGCCAGCAGCAGCAACAGTACGGCGGGTACCAGCAGTACCAAGGTTATGGACAGCCTCGGCAGGGACAGTATGATCAGTACGCGCAGTATGGCCAGCAGGGACAGCACCAGAAGTATGCGCAGAATCAGGGTGGGTTTGGTGGCTACAACAATTACCAGCAGCAGCAGCAATCACAGCAGGCGTACAGACAGCCTCACATCCAGCAGCAGCAGCAGCAGCAGCAGGTCCCACAGATCGCGAAGCGTCCGGATCCCGTCGCCGCCGCTCCTTCGGGCCCCGCAAAGGCCCTCACTATCGGAGGGGATGGTGCGCCGAAGTCCAAAGTGTTGACTATTGGTGGTGACGGAACGGCTTCGAAGCCTAAAGTGTTGACGATCGGTGGTGATGGCAATGCGAGTACGAAGGTTCTTACAATTGGGGGTGCAACTAAGAAGGATGAGAAGAAGGATGAGGCTTCCGGAAAGAATACGCCTACGTCGAAACCTGATGCTGGCTCGAAGGCTGCCGCCGCTAAGGCTGTGTCGAAGAGTGGTCCTCCCAGTGGAAAGACTAGTCCCTCGACTGGCGACGGCCGCTCGTCTCCTGCTCGTGCCCTAGGGACCACCACCACGGCTGCCGAGAAGGCGCAACAGAAGCGGGAGGCTGATGCCGTGTTGAAGGCTCAAGAGGAGGAGGTTGACGAGCAGTTGATTGATGAGTTGTATGGAAAGGTTGGTATCGTCCGTACCCACGCGTGACTAGGAACAACGAGGCCAACCGAGAAACAGGAACATGTGAATTTGGTCTTTATTGGCCACGTCGACGCCGGAAAATCCTCGCTCGGCGGTGCTATCCTCTACGCTACTGGTATGGTTGACGAACGTACCATGGATAAATTCAAGCGCGAGGCCAAGGAGGCTGGTCGAGAGTCTTGGTACCTGTCGTGGGCACTTGACCTTACCCGTGAGGAGCGCGCAAAGGGAAAGACCGTCGAGGTTGGCCGAGCGTACTTCGAGACCGAGAAGCGTCGCTACACTGTGCTCGATGCCCCCGGCCACAAGAACTACGTTCCGTCAATGATTGGTGGCGCTTCCCAGGCCGACGTCGGTATCCTCGTTATTTCGGCCCGCAAGGGAGAGTATGAGACTGGTTTCGAGAAGGGAGGACAGACACGAGAGCATGCTGTGCTGGCGAAGACCCAGGGTGTCAACAAACTCGTCGTGGTCATCAACAAGATGGACGACCCCACTGTGGACTGGAGCAAGGAGCGTTATGAAGAATGCACTACAAAGCTCACTCAGTTCCTCAGGTCAACTGGGTACAACCCCAAGACTGGTACTTCCTCCCCTTCAAATTTTATGTCGTCAAACATGTTAATTGGTACAGATGTCATGTTCATGCCTCTATCGGCGCTCACCGGCTACGGTCTCAAACATCGTATTCCCAAGGGTGTTGCCGACTGGTACCAAGGACCTTCACTCCTGGAGTACCTTGACAATATGAAGGGACTCGAGCGCAAGCTCCGAGCACCGTTCATGATGCCCATCTCCGGAAAGTACAAGGACATGGGAGTCGTTGTCGAGGGTAAGATCGAGAGTGGAGTGATTAAAAAGGGCAGCAACCTTCTCATGATGCCTGGGCGTACCCCCATCGAAATCGTCGCTATCTTCTCCGAGTCGGAAGAAGAGATGCCCAACGCCTCTTGTGGTGACCAGGTGCGACTCCGTGTGCGTGGTGTCGAGGAGGAAGATGTCGTTCCTGGCTTCGTCTTCACCAGCCCAAAAAACCCTATCCACTGTGTGTCCGCATTCGAGGCGCAGATCCACATCATCGAACTCAAGAGTATTCTCACTGCTGGATTCACCTGTGTCATGCACGTGCACACTACTGTGCAGGAGGTTACGTTCGCCGCTTTGCTCCATAAGCTCGAGAAAGGAACTGGACGCAAGAGCAAGAAGCCGCCGGCATTCGCATCAAAGGGTATGTTCCGAAGAGACTGTTAAGCGATTGATAGACTAACATCCCTGGTACTCTAGGACAAGCTATCATCGCACGACTCGAGATGGCTGGGCAAGTTTCTCTTGAGACGTATGCCGACCACCAGCAGCTGGGCCGATTCACCCTGCGTGACCAGGGTCAGACCATTGCCATCGGGAAGGTGACGAAACTGATTAGTGCTACCGACTAAGTGATTGATGATGGTGGGGGGTAAGTAAGGAAAAAGTTGGTTGATTTTTTTTTCTTTTTGATTTTCTTAGCTTTTCGGGGTTTCTGGGTAGAAACGGGACGGGATTCTGCGACACCATTGGCATCGATGATACGCAGTTCCATGTGGGCGCACTGTGAAGCTGTGATTGAAATCTGCCTGCTGTATCGCATTTTCACGGGATGTCACTCGATTCATATACCTAGCAAGACTGGGGCCGTGAATGTGATTGGGTATCTTGGGAAGACATAAAACTCACCCTGGGTCAGGATGAGATTGCTTGAGCTGAACTGAGTGCAACTTATACTTACCGATATAGGTACCTCCCTTATAAGTCTCGGAAGAACTTGACTTGCTGTAAGGGTATATGAAGATGAAATGCTGCGTCGGGCGGTTTTGCCTTGTCTCTAGAGGCGGATGTTAATCTATATACCCTAACTATTTATCGCTATGATCTATATACATAGTATAGGTCGCACGCCATTAATGAATAATTTTTTTTAAAAAAGGGTAACCGTGATTACTTAAGTACTATGCCTAAAATAGCAATTTCGGATCTAGGATCCTGTGCCCAGAAGGGCGGCATGCTTGCATTTTTTTCAGGTACCTGCCACCATGAAAACGAGTGGTGCGAACTTGACGCATTCAACGTCTGCCATGAGTTTAATGGGCATATTTATGAATTAGAAGTGCCGAAAACCAACGGAAAGCGAAGAGGATTGAGCAATACCGAGAAGGGTGTGATAATCTCTTTATTCTTTGTCTACGGCACGATTTCTACGGTCTTGGTTAACTACCGTATTATCTCACATAAGAGGTCCCCTATAAACGCCAATGTTATAGGTCCTAGCGCGCTTAAGGACTAGCGCGATAGATATCAAATCGCGCTTGTATGTACACTAGGATTGTGCGCGCTCCCGCTACATACATCCTAAAACTCTCTGTTGGCCAACGAATGTCGTACTAAAGAACATCCCCATCTCTATCCTCATCACCCTCGGTGTCGGTAATCTGTGGGAAAGAAATGGCATGGCTGCGTTGAGGTTCTCCTACCAGCCAAGCACTTCGCCGAGTCCCTACTACTGGCAGGGTGGTACCCTTCAATGCCGAGAATGCCGATATCGATGTCGAAAATGAGTCGCGAGCTCTATGTGCAGCTGCCCGAGGAACCCGAGAACCAGCCGCCAGTGGTACGCGCGTCTGGCGGCCCAGCTAGAGGGACGGCTCGTTCTACAGCTGGTGCTACGGCGCGGCGTGTGGCCAGTGCGGCGAGGTGTGAAGCTAGTGCAGTGGATAGAGGTGCAGATGGGGGCCCCGGTTTTCGCCGTCCCTTAAATGAATCGTGTGGTTGTTCTCCAAGTTCCTTCAACCGTGGGTTGCTGCGCCGCACGCACATGATGTCCTCTAACGATAATAAGTGCGGTCCTACGGTCGACCGGAAGTTCTTACCCAACGAGCTATCCTACCAACGAGCTATCCTACGACTTCGGAAGAATCGGCAGTACACACGCAAACAAACTCGGCAGACATAATGTACAAATGCCCCTCATGTTTTCATAAAACCCATTGATCGTCTATGTAGTATTCCGTCAGCGTAATATTCAAGGAGTGGCTAGCGAGGATATGACTGAGTTAAAGCCAGAACACACGAAGGTTTGGATTCAAGACTTTCATTAGGTAATCTACAGCGACGAATGTATGTGAGAAAGGAGCCAGCAGGACAGCGGAAATGGGTGTTTCGTACCCTTTAGGAGAAGTGGATTGTGGACTGTATCCGCCCGGTAAGGCATTGCCAGGTGAAGATGATAGGGTTGTTCTGGGGCAATCAACGCGGTCCACTTGTTCCCTTGATAAACAAGCCTGGGTCTTAGGCAACAACTTCGAGCAGATTATCCCAACATAACGACTATCCTGGTCCCCTAGAAGGTGAAGGAGATGATTCCTCCCAAGCAGTCTGAGGCTCTATGGAAGTCCATGCCTGACCGGGTGCAGGAATATGCAAAGGGGTGATACACTCGTTATTAATGCAATTTGTACTGAGACTTTCATACTCTATCTTCTCACTTTCTCTCTTTTACATTGTCATCAATATAAAAGATTGGGGGCACGGCGTGACATTGGACATAAATGAATCTAAACCAGACCCATGGATATATTGATAGCACAGGCATATATGTACAGCCGAGGTGCCTCGGCTTGATCCCAAGCTTGGTGCAACACGTCCACTCATATCAACCCCCAAGGTCCCCACAAATTCACAGCCTAATCCCTCATCACCCAGTTACCATTCACACGCACATACACCTACTCACGCACGGAAACGAAGCTATTATGGATGTAGCAACACTGTAATTCTTTCTCCTCCCCGGTTGGGCGGAGGAGAGGCGGACTGGCTGACGCACTACAGCTTCTCGGTCAAGGACAAGGTTGTCCTCGTCACCGGCGGCGCAAAAGGAATCGGGCACATGATCTCGTCCGGGTACGTGGCCAGCGGCGCGCGGGTGTACATCTCATCTCGTGACGCAAAGTCCTGCGAAAAGGTTGCCGCCGAACTCACTGCCAAAGGTATTGTATTCCGCTCCTTTCGTTTCCGTTGCGGACGCACGCCCACTGACGGGGAAACAACACAGGCCCGGGCAAAGCCTTTGCCATCCCAGCAGACCTCCAGAAACTCGAGCATGTCCAGAACCTCGTGCGCGAGCTCAGCGCGCGCGAGAAGAAGCTACACGTTCTTGTCAACAACTCCGGCGCGAACTGGGGAGAGTCATACGATACCTACCCCGACGACGCGTGGACGAAGGTGTTAACGCTGAACCTGCAGCGCGTGTTCACGCTTACGCAGCTGTGCACGCCGTTGCTGGAGGCGGCGTCGGATGGTGCCGGTGGTCTCGACCCTGCGAGGGTCATCCATATCGGAAGTATCGATGGCATTCGGGTTCCAGCGCTGGAGACCTTCGCGTACTCAGCCAGTAAGGCGGGATTACACCATCTGAGTGCGGTACTATCTGCACATTTGGGGCCAAGGGGAATCACGAGCAATGTCCTCGCCTGTGGACCATTCGAGAGCAAGATGATGAAGGCATTGCTCGAGAAATTTAGGGATAGAATTGAGGCGGCTGTTCCATTGAAGAGGATTGGCACACCAGAGGATGTGGCGGGTGCTTGTCTATTTCTCAGTTCCAGGGCGGGAGCGTATATCAATGGCTCGGTTATCACGGTCGATGGGGGCAGTCGTAGTACTGCTAAGCTGTAAGGATACCGTACCCGGGGATTTCTTTGGTTTGTCATGCGGAATGAAAAATGATTAGACCAGTCAAACTTGGATATTTCTCACCTCCGTGCTTAAGATTATGCTCACGAACTAGCGCACAAGCGCCAATCGCGGCTACCGCTCTCGCAAACTCTTGCCATACAGCCGTCTCTAGTCGCAGGCCGTCATGGCGCGGTCATGTCAAGACAGTTTAATGACTATAGTAGACGCCGGCAAGCCGGATGCCGAGAAGGTAATCCACGCGCTCCTGCGCGGCCTTGCCTCGCGTGACCACTCCAAGCCCAGTTTCTTTCTGCACCTCAGCAGCTACATTACCTTATCGGACGCAAAGGCCTCGTCACAATTGGCAACGAATACCAACCCCCTCCCTCCGGTCCCAACCACCTCCGTCGCGCTCCGCTTACTGTTGGCAGGGCTTCTACTCCATCTTCAACAACGAAGACATCTCAATGCGGGACATCTCCAGGGCCGCCGCAAGGATCCTGAAGCCCCATGGTCTGATACAGAACGAGAATCCAAAGCCATGCTCGCTCAAGAGACCGAGAACATGATCGACGGCTCCACTATAGCACTGTGGGTGTTTGGCGGAAACTTGTGGAGCAGGGCCGACCGCGCCGGGAGACTTCCAGGCTGGGTGTCGAAGGGCCAGTACTTCTGGGAGGTATTCGAGAACGATCTGCTCCAATACAAGGAGAAGGATCCGCACAGGGACTCTATCCCGAGAAAATGGAGCCGGAAGCTTAGGCAACAGGGCGGGGGATGTAATGTAGGTTCTTGCAATTTGATTATTGGCTTCTCGGATGGATTTTTTGACTGATGGTTGAGCATTACCTGTGCCCCATTGACACACGACATCTCTCACTCCCACAATATACGGGGAACCCCAGCCATACATTTCGCGTATAGTTTTCGACCGCCGATACCTATCGCTCAGGAGCAGGTTCCGTAAGCACCGCTGTCGCCACGCTGAACACAAGCATGCTCGCGAACTCGAACGTGAACGTTGCCATTGTGGCGCGAACCAGAACATGCCGTTCTGCACCGCCCACCCATACCATAGCAGCGCGAGGGGAAACACGATTCCCGGGCGCAGGTGGTGATGCCCATCCGATCTCCCGTAAGGCACTCTAGTGGTGCCCCGGAATAGGGGCTGTCGGAGGAAGCCCGCCGCTTGAGCGCGGCGTAACGCACAGTCAGGTCACTTCAGGACCCGCCGACGGCTGGGGCGAGTACACAGCCGACCGAATTCGGAACGCAGGGGAGTCCCAGGGCTATGGTCGGGAAGTTGAACAGGCTCCTGGCGGATTTTTCTGGATGAAGACGTTAGGGATATACATACTAGGTGGTGGCGGTTAGATGAGGTTGGTATGGAAGCAGGGGAAGAGGGGCTCGTGAGAACCGGAGGCGAGTGATGCCCAGTAGGCGGTGATCAGTACTGGTGGGAACCGCATATACAAGAGACTGCGCAGAGGATCGACGAAGAGAATCTTCATTGCGACGACGGACTGCGTTGCCTTGCGCTTGGTTCTTGTAGAGACCCTGCTAACTTCTCTGAAGGCTCCTTACCCGCAGCAGCCCCCAAATTCCCCTCACTGGCTGGTTGCTTCTCCGCCAGTAGTGGTCAATTGTCCTTTGGCTCCCCAAACGTCTTGTGTAGGGAGATGCAGATCCCGATGGAGACCGCACCGAACGCGGCAAGAAACCACATAGTACTCCTCCACCCGAAGCTGCTCGTCAGGGCACGCCGCACCACCAATAATGAGAGACAGGAGCGGCCACATCAGCGTCCTAGATAAAAGCACCGCATCGCTCTCCAACATTCTCTGGCCTCCAAAACACTGCTGACAATTCCCCCACTGATCGTCTGAGCGCTCGCGGCACTCGCTCCGGGCGCCACTGGGAGCGCAATGAATACCCAGATATCCACCACGACGGCGCAGCACATGTTAGAGACCATAACGATATCGAGAGGATTGTCTGGTGCCCCACCCGCTGGACCACCACAAGGGAAAGAAGGCCATAATGAGCATGTACAACGCCACGGACAAATCCGTCGTGGTCTGGTTCGCACCCGGCTCATCGGAGATCTCTGCAAGCGCTAGGGAGAGAAACGCGGAGGCCATTGGCATGGCGTCCGCCGCGATGGAGACGACGAGTGAGGATTTTCTTCGTCAGTCGCGAGTACTCCATGGGTTTATCGACCCCCGGGATGGTGGAGGGTGTGGCCAAGAGGCCGCGTCGCTTCGAATGGGAACTATACCGCTCGGAGTGGTGACCAGCCGTGAGATGATGGGACCAAGTGGCGGTTGTGCGTCTCTTACGACATCGAGAGAAAGTCTGGAAGTGAAATGCCCTTCCTTTGTTTATTCATTACTCGCATGCGACCTATCTAGATCATGGCGAGATAGAATGTTCATATGGAAGTGAAATGTCTGAATACTCATCAATTGCGTGTGACCTATCTAGATCATGAAGATAAAAAACAGTCCTGTCCGACCCCGACCTTGATCGGTCTGCAGGTGGCCTGTTGTAGCTCCCCTTTGCCCTCCGCCCAGGACTGTCCCAAAAGTAATAGAACACACCAAGGGAAAAAACCATAGGAAGAGGTTCAACACGCTCGGCTTCCATTCCTAGAACCACTGAATGGGGCTGCTCCTGGGGAGCTTCCGTAAAGAGATCCAAGGTCGCCTCAAGAACCGTCCCGTTGCTGTTCAAGCTCTGCCACCGCTTTACCGTAGTCTCTCCTCTAAGGTTCACCCAGCTCGACAGTCAATTCACCGGCTTATGGGGGGTACTGCGCCCGACAAACATACCACAAATTCCGATTGGCGATCAGATATCCGATACCATACCTCAATCTGGGTCTCAACACACCAGCGCAACATGGCTGCTTTGAAGAAGCAAATTCCGTAAATTTCTATCCTAAATGGAGTGTGCTCTGAACCTCTTCCACCTCAATTTCTTGACTGCTAATTGGATCGCTAGCGTTCATGGTGGGTGGCATCGGTTGGTATGGGGATGTAATGCTGGAGAGGGATTGTTGGTGGCGTGTGGAGATATAGAAGTCGACGCCTTGGATATTTGGGTGTATAGGAGTCAATTCCACAAAATCGTTGGTATGGTAACCAATTACCGGTAGAAAAACCGGCAAATAATCGATAGACGGACGAAGCCTTCTAATTTGAATGAAGTTCAAACGCAGAATACAGAATTACCGCGGAAGGAATAGATAAATACATACATAGTTAAGATAGAACCCAGAAGTGGCCCCCGCAGAAAGGATCTCCTAGCTTTTGTATCATCTTCGCTAGGTGGACAGGTACATACGTAGAGAACCTAAGGTCCCAACCTACCCACCTACGCCGGCGGTAACGGCGGCAACGGCGAACCAGGGAGTCGAAGTGCAAGCCAGATCACTCCCACTACTGGAATCCTGGAGAATTGTTGTGCATCTTATTTCCGTTTGCGTCCTGCTCCTCGAAGTCTCGTCAATCCTTATATGTACCTGCCGCACTCACTTGCATAGGTGTGCTGCTATCTACCTAGGGAGACACGGCTTCATAGACTCTGGTCCCCTCCTCACGTAAGAGTTCTCGATGAAGGGAGAAGCCGCCGTAATAATCCACTAAACTTGGCGACGTTCAGTCCCTTTCGAAACGGAAAGGGAAAGCCATTCACTGAGGCTCCGCTTTGCATATCAAAATTCTTGCTTCAACTCTGCTTGGGCGCTCTGGCGAACACTGAGAGTTTGGATTCTCGCTTTGTTGGTAAGGATACATAGCGACTTCTCTATATCCACTGGATTTCAAGGTCGGGACACTAGAGTATGGGCCACCGGATCCGCTCCATCCATATGACCTTCGGGGCCCGAACTCCCACGACAGCAGGTTGCTTCCACGTACCACTAGTTACTGCTAAAGAAATTGGAAAACAAGCCCCCCCCCCAACACAATTTTTTTTGTTATCGTGCAATACCTCGCGGTGCCATTGCGCAATCAATGGTATTTGTGGTGCTGTATTACTGATACACCGACCTATTCACAAGTAACACGGAGTACAGTGCAAACGGTAATAATTCACCCAGCGACAGCGATACGCAGCCACCGCACGGCACTGCGCTACAGTGCCGCTGCCAACAGCCAGTCGTCCGCCAGAGTGGCTACCATCGCCTCAGGTGGGAATTTGCAGAGCACCGCCACATCTTATTTGATGGTGAATGTGCCCCCCCATAGGTGAAATAGCAACCACTCGCTCACTCATATGTACTCTAAACAACTCCATCCGGATGTGGGAAGGTCCACACCCCCCGGCTGCAGGCAACCTTCCCCCGACTCAGAATTGCACTCGTTTTGTGACGAATTCGTGTGCATTTGCCCCACCGACCGTAGAGCGCGTAAATACCCGACTATGAACGGGGCCCATGGGTCGGACCGTTCACCGTCATCAGCCGGATAGGGGGGCGATAGGGGCCGATATTGATACGTCTCGGTACTTACTAAGATGAAGCGCTGTTCCGTGGCATTCGGGGAAATAGCGGATCGTCTCGAACGAAATGGCGTGGGGTGTGCTGGAGGGTTCGACCAGCAGCCAGTACGGGACATAGCGAAGCACTCGAGTAACCATATTGACGACACCATATTTCTCCAGGAGATATATTCATATTTCAACCTGGGGCTCAACCATAGACTACTTCCGTGTCCCGCTCTTCCGTATGCGGGCCATTAAAGAGAGCTATGGGCCAAACAAAAAAAACCATACACTGCTAGCCGGTAAAAACTTGGGTACTCCAGACACCATAATGATAGAAACCGACGAACTCGAAAAGCTCAAGCAACGCCAGACACCAACTGCAATTGACTGGTTGACCCTACCGGTGTCCTGGCGTCAACCGTTCCATCGGTATCTCCAATTTCCACCTGCCACCCCATCCCTTTTTTCCTCGCCTCCTTCTGTGCCTGCTCGCGCTCTTTGACGATAAGATTATCGACGACGACCAACATCCTTCTGAGCACCGCCCCTATGGGAACGCTCTGGTCGGCCCAGTACTTCTCCATCGCGACCAACTTGTCAGCCACATCCTGTCCCAGCCGGGACTGCGGTCTCCGTGGCGCAGGCGAGCGACTATACCCAGGATGCAGGAGGTCGGGGTTGATGTTGACGGGGGCAAGGTTGTCGATGGGCGACTCGGGCTCTGCGGATATGTCGTCGATCGCCTCTGCTTCGTCCGGGGTTAAACCTTCGCCGTCCGTGTCGAGGACACTCTTCTTGGGCGACGAATTAGTCTCTTCGATGTGCTCGATCACCTTCTGTAGCTTCCCAATGTTCTCCTCGATCATTTCCTGAGCGGATTGCGCCATTGCTACACTCTTCACTGACGACGCACATGGCCGGAGTTCGCGTGATGCCTTCAAAGACTGGAAGTACTTCCAATCCAGTGCACCATCGTTGTTGCCCCACATTCCAAGACCCAGCCCTAGCCCTGGAAGCGTTGCAATCCATTCCTCCATTGTGGGTCCCTTTTCTTTACCTGTGTCGAGGTTCCTGTCTGCCGCTTTCCAGAAATTTGGCGGTGGTTCCGCACGGGGATTGGGGGGTACTGCGGAGGCAGATTCAGAAGGTGCCAAACTTTCGTCTGCTTCTCTCCAGAACTCAAGTGCTGACGAAGTTGGTGTCCGGGGGGCAACTTTGAGAGGTGATGGGGGCGGGTGCGGTGGTGGATCCCTGGGCCTATGGATTTCCGAGAACGGCAGCGGCGTATCATTCAGGGAGCGATTAGTCTCATCCTTTGGGCGCATTTGAGTCGCACCGGAGACTACAGATATGGGCTTGGTAGGTGTTTCTGCAGACGGTCTGCAGAACACGCCCCCTGGTGGGGATATGGCTGTCCGGGGGGGTTCTGCCCGTCCCAACTGTGACCGCTCTTCGGAATTCCGAGAGCTCCTTCTGGAATTCCCTTGCTCTGGGGTTGGCTGTTCCATGATGGGAGACAAGGCCACGCTTTCCCGTGACGAGTCGGCTGATGCATGAGTGGAATTTGATGGAGGACCGTTTTTGATTGTTAATCTTGGCGGCGTCGGCTCCGGTGGTGGTGCGACTTCCGACAGCGGGAGATACAAGGAACTGGGTGATGCGGTTTGCTCAACGGATTGCACCATTGGAGACACCGACGCTGGCCGACTTCTCCCTTTCCCATGGAGGGAGAGCTTAGGAGAAACCGTTGCCGGATGTACGGTTGTCGGAGCTGGAGAGCGGGAGGAAACTGGCGAGAGGGTAGGCCGGAAGAATGGAGCAGGCGGCTTTGGAGGGAAAATGTAGGAGGAATTTGACAAGGCTCCATGCATAGTCGTGTTCATCGGCTGATCATCAGTCTGAATCAAGGGCGCTTGGTAGGTTTGATGGGCAATAAGAGGTACTGGTGGGATGACGGCCGGTAAATCGGCGGCTCGAGGAACATAAAATTCTTCATCTGGAGAGCCCGAAGATGATGACCTCATTTCCTGTGCGGTAGAGCCTCTTCGCGAACTGGGGGGAGTTGTTCCGGAAGCCCAGCTCGCTCGTCTCACACCTGCCTCCGTTTCTTCGGTGGTAGCGGTGGACATGAGGTGTGTGCCCACTCTCCTCATAGCATTTCCCAGACGGCTGCCATCTTCTCCGCCAAAACCCATCTCAGCTTTGTCGGTTCCTTTGGATGCCATAAAAGCATCGAATTGATCCTTGGGCCGGGTGAAATGGACACTCTTCTTTACGGACTCTGCCATATTAAAGAGATGGTGATGGTGGCGATCGCCTACGGAAACCTCTTGGGTCTTTTTCTCTTCCGCGTGCTCTGAGTGTTGGTCGTGTTCGGCTCGCCGTACTTCCTGGGCCCGCTGAGCCTGTTGGAGCTCTGGAATTCTTTGGACTTGGCTTTGCTGGCCCTGGCTCTGTTGGGTTTGTTGGGTTTCTTGATTCTTCTGCCCGAAGCCACTCATTTTCGTAGCCTTCCGCCGCATCTTGCGCTCCCGTTGATCGTTGAGCCTCTGCCTAGCAGCATCAAAAGGATGATGCTCCGCATCATCAAGGCTAAGGCCGGTTTCAAGATTTCCCGGCCTTCCACGGGACCGAAGTAGCCTTGCAGCCAATCTGGAGTGAGAGCTGCTTGCGCTTTTGGTGCCCGAAGCTTCTGCGTCTTTGTTTTTGGCATCTGCTACGGCGGCCTTCTCTGATCGCTTTCTCTTAAGCGCATAAAATTCCGAGGCTTCCGTAGGACTGTCTTCGGAGTCATCATCAGGCTTTTCAGTCTTCTTACTAAACAACGTCGTAATTTTAGACCTCGCCTTTGCGGGAACGGCGTTGAGGATCCGTACGCTACCATCAACGTTTGGTATGCTGTTGTAGGATCCCGAGGTAGGCAGTGAAGTGATGCTGTCGTGCCCAGCGGGTCGCAGTACTAACCCCTCCATAAGTGGTCCTGTGTGACCTTCAGATTTCGCATCAGGAGGGGCATCATTGGTTTTAATAGGTCGAGGAGGAATATGTGAGTAAACAGGCGTAGGCTGAGACATGATGGCTAATTGTTTGGAGCTCGTTCGGCGGCCATAACGTGGCCCGGGTCTGCCCCGAATTGGTACTGGTGGCGACAGGTCCCGAGGAGCTGGATAAGACGGTGCAGCTGGCGGTTTGTCTGTAATGGTTACCTTCGCAGCCGGACTGCTAGTCGACCGCGGCAAGGAGGTGGGGAAATGCATTGCGCTCAATAACGCCCGGCCTTGAACTTGAGACGGTACCAGCAGGCAATGGTCAAATCAATGGCTCTCCAGAATCCCTTTAGCAACCAAGTCAACATCAGCCTAAGGATGTCATGATTCAGGACCGGCTTACCCTTCTCGCCTTGGCACACAGAGTTGACTCTTCGGGGGTGAGAGACTCAGATGTAAAAGAGTCTGAAAAGGCCAATTCACCAGGTGGCCAATTCCGAAACGCAGCAGTCCCAGTACCGTCCACTGCCGCACCCAATTCGCCCGCCCGATACCAACCAAACTTGACCCCAAACTTCCCAAAGTAGCTCTCAAAGCTCTGTCCGAAAGGCGCACGAAGGTACTCCGGAAACGTCTCTCCTTCCCTGGAAAAGGCGGTTTTTATCCTCAGCAGTGTTTCCCACTGCTCCCGTCTGACCGTGTTCAAGAATCCCTCGTTCCAACTCTCCTTTTCAGGCCCAGTAAACTCCGGTTGGTCCAAAAGCTTCCTTCTGCAGTTGGAGCGTAGGTGGTGCAGTTCGATTCGCAGACGGCAGTATATAAGGCTCTTCTCCCACAGCTGCTGGAAGCGTAGGACGTCGAAGTTATCCTCGAATTCCTTGGTTATAGCAACCCTGTCTTTGACTCTGCAGCGATTTAGAGCAATTGCCTTCTTCCTAGAGAGTAGCCGGAGCTCCTTGCTGTGGGAATGCTCAATATCTTTGATTTGAGCTTGGTAGTAATTGATGAGCCAGCGGTACTCGACGAGGTGCTGGTTGGTGTAGAAGATGCCGTCTCGTTCTTTTGGACGACGGAGATAAGCGGAACGGTCGAAGGAGGCGAGGGAATATCCTTTCCACTGGTGAGGGGGCCGCTCCAGGGCAGTATAGCTTCCGTGGGGGCGGTTTCTTTGGGATGTACCGAAGAGCGTGTGGCGGTGACTCCCTCGAAAGACAGGCTTCGCAGGAGGAGATAAAGGCATACCTAACCGCAATCACCTGAAAGCTTGATACACATACATTGAAAATGGGGCGGACGAGGAAGATGGGGGAGCAGATTCGTATATGGAAGGGTTTTGTGTAGGTAGGGGTGGGTTATGGAGGAGGGAGGTATGCAGTACCAAAGCTAGCCAATGCGTATGGCACAGCAGTTCGGTAGAGCAGTTCTGTGTACGACACGGGAATGGCTGGCCGGCCGGACCCCAGATGTCTCAATCCTGTAGGACAGTGCATAACCAATACGAACTCCAGCCAAAAATGAGCGACTGGATAGGTGAATACGCGAACGTCCATGATAATGGCACAAGAGATCCTCACCGAACACCATAGGAGGAATTCTGGCACCAAATGGAAAGACTGAAGTATGACGGAAGATGGACAGTACAAGAACACCAATGTTCTTCCTATTCTGGCCTACTCAAATCGATCATGTTTCGTCGCCCCGCCCCACAGCCCCAGAGCCTCTCCACTTGTGGTGCAATAATCCCTTACAGAATTGAACATCATCTTCGCAATCCCCGGTCCCGCATTCTTTTTCGGCGTGCCCATCCCTCCAAACCCACCGCTACCCACACTGCCGCTTGGGATCTCCGAGCTCGGCAGCACATGGTCTGAAGCACTCAAGCTCACAAATAGCGCAAACGGCACCATCCACACGCATATACCAAAGAACGCCGAAATCTCAGTGAATGTTGGAAACTGGTCGGAGAAATGGGGGTCGGCGGTATTCGAGTAGTCGTACGGGCTACCTTTGAGTCCTCCGGCGTGGTAGGCTGCGGAGTAGGGGTGGTCAAAGGCGAGCTGCGGGTGCGAGAAGTGATTGAACCAGAGGAAGTGGTTTGCGATTACAAGGCCTTGGTCGAAGTCAGTAGCGAAGTCATTCGGCGAGTGCGGAAGGACGTATACAGCAGGACAGCATGAAGACCGGATCCGTGAATCGAACTGCAGATTCATCAGCACTGGGAGGTTTTGAGCAGTCGCAGGTGGGACACGTGCGCACCCATGGGAAAGGAGTTTGTGACGTTGGCGAGATACACCCCATGGCTCACCGCCGAGAAAATCGTCAACAACGTGGGGAAGCCGTCAAACAGTAGTAGAAGGATGTGCACAGCGATGATACATTGTATCAGTCCTGTGAGCAGCTTCTTCGAGATTACTGTGTGCTCTTCCACCAGCTCCGAAAGGTAGTAGAGACCAGAGGCTTGAAAATACTGTTAGCTAGGATCGCAAACTGCGAGAGGTCTCCCAGGCGACAGTACCGATGGCCAGAGTGAGGAACGAGAAACCGACTATCACGCCAACGTATCCGAGTAAAGGGAAAACCCACATTGTGGCTAGTTGTGGGCACTCTGAGTTCGAAGCTGTCGTGTAAGGCTGGTACGTTCGCGGTATTAGCGATTCGGATTAGTTGAAGGTGACGTTGCAGCAAGCAAGGGTGTGGCAGTGCGATGGATGGATATTGTACATGCTAACTTATGCAGATGCGGCTGCATGAAATTGATTCACACGTGAAGAGTATGTACAGTCCAATCATCAGGTACCGATAACTACCCCAGAAGTGGTCATTCAGGACAGCAGTTGAGTAGATTGCACTCGACGGTACTGTGGTTATTCTACCCTTCTCTGCAACATGGAGCTTGGTTGTCGGAGCGACGATCAGCTGTTTGAGCATGTCTATTTTTCATACAGAACCAATTGAACCAATTGCAAGAGTTATTGTACAGTTCGAGCCCCACGTGTGCCTGTTCCGTGTCGGACACCTATGAAACGAGCGCACGTTTATCCTCTGCGCTCGACCCTGTTCAACCTTCTCGCCGTGTTGATCTGAGTTCTTGTTCCCTGTCCTCTCACTGGCAATCCCTAACACCACAATCAGCACGCTATAAGCCGTGTCCAGCTGTACCCGGGGCATACTTGGGCATGCCGTCTCCCCCGATATGTTCCCATGTCCCTCAGGCGCTTGATATCATCTCTGAGTTGTCGTCGCAGGTCATTCTCAATTATCAACCTGGAGAGTTCGTCGGCAAGAACTATGGTCTTGGAGGTACCAAGCGATCCAACCTGGGCCGTCTTATGGATTGACAACTTCGCGCAGAGTCTCGAGGCGACATTGGGACCGATTCCGTAGAAGCTCTGAAGCGCTGTCTGATCGCCGAACTTTATTAGAGGAGTTGCCGTGACTGAACGCTGGAGGCTGTGATCGATACCTTGAGCACCCGGTTCTCGTGAATATTGATGCCGAGAATGAAAACCATCTTGATGTCTGAGGATCACAGCAGCACCCGAAGCACTTAGGTCGTGAGGTCAGTCTAGCAAGGCGACGGTGTTGCCGGGAGACGTAGGAGCAATAGCAAGGATCGGAGCTTTCGCCAGCGTGATGTTGTTCGCAACACTTACCCGGAAAATGCTCCGTTAACAGCTGCAGAGCTGCTTTCTTGATCTAAAATGATCCCTGACAGGTTTGTGTTGGAACTAGATATCTATGTACGCAGCTGGAAGCAGGGTATGTGTCTCCCTGTGATACAGATTTGAAGAACACCTAACAAACAACTGCCACCACCCTAAGTACCACCACCCGTCCGATTCCCAACCTAAACCCCCCCAGAAATCCCATTTGACAGCTGTAGCTGCACGCCACCGCCTCGCAAGGCAAAAGAAACTGTATGAGATGCGCGAATGAACACCATTCGCGACCCCTTCAGCATCAGAAACAAGCCCAACTTTAATCCGGCCCTTCAGATCCTCCGACAGCAGACGGTTCGGCACGTGCACGCCGCCCAGAACGCAGCCCAGAGCTTCTCCGAGGAGGTCCAGAAGACTACTCAGTCCGTTGTTATCCCCGCCGTAGACTCGGCTGTTGAGTCTGCAAAGGAAATCGCAAAAGATACGCTCGAACAAATGTCGTTTTCATTGCCAAAGAATGTTCCCTCGTTTACAGCCGGCCAGCGTGATCTCGAGAACCAAGCTTGGTCGACAAGGTTTGGGCGTCAACAGAAAGATCTGCCGCTGTACAAAGACAAGCCATACTACTCCAACTCGGCAACGGTAAAGCAGCGCCGGATGGTGCGGAAGAAGAGGTTCATTGTGCTCATCGCGGCACTGGTGTTGGGAGCGTATTGGTTCAGACTATTCCCGCGGCAGGATGTGACACCGCCGGTGACCGGAAAGCCCCCTCCGTTGCAGAGCGCTGCCAATTGGGACGAGCGGCGGGAGAGGGTGAAGGATGTATTTGTGGAGAGTTGGGCGGCATATGAGAGAGATGCTTGGGGTAATACCACCCCCAATCGCTCGCCGACTTCAGCTCTAACAATGCTGTTGGTTGTCCACAGGCTCCGATATATATGCTCCCATCAGCAGAAGCGGCCGGCAAATGGGCAACCAGGGTCTTGGCTGGATAATCGTCGACTCGCTCGATACGTTGATGATCATGAACCTGACTACACAACTTTCGCATGCCCGGAGCTGGGTGGAACATACCCTCAGCTATGATCAGAACACGGACGTGAACACATTTGAGACCACAATTCGTATGCTCGGGGGACTGCTCTCGGCCCATTACCTGCAAGAGGTGCTCCACATCGTGCCGTCGGATAAAAATACCGACATGTACCTGGAGAAGGCCTCCGGTCTAGCGGACCGGCTCCTAGGGGCTTTTGATTCCCCGTCGGGTGTGCCATATGCGTCTGTGAACCTGCATAGCAGCCAAGGGATCCCGTCACATGCGGACTCAGGTGCATCGTCGACCGCCGAGGCCACGACGCTGCAGCTCGAGATGAAGTACCTGGCGAAGCTCACCGGGGAGGCAATGTACTGGGAGAAGGCCGAGAAGGTGATGGAGGTCATCGACAAGAACGCAGCAAAGGACGGACTAGTACCTATCTTCATCAACGCCATGACTGGAAAATTCCATGGAAGCGAGATTCGCCTGGGCTCCAGAGGTGACAGTTACTATGGTAAAAATCCTTTTGTACCAATTTTTCCTCCATCGACTCATGGCAAGCAGAATACCTCATCAAGCAATACCTCCAAACCAAAAAGGCTGAAGAAATCTATAAAGACATGTACAACGAAGCAATGACGGGTATGAAAACGCACCTCGTTGGCAAATCTCACCCCTCCCATCTAACCTACATCGCCGAACTGCCCTCCGGCATCGATGGTGCTACTTCGCCTAAGATGGACCACCTGGTCTGCTTCGTCCCCGGCATGCTCGCCCTCGGCGCCACCATGGGTCGTCCCGTCGAGCGCGCGCGCAAAGCCTCCGGCGGGAAAACATGGGGCGCCCGTGAAGAGGGAGACCTCACACTTGCCCGTGAGCTGATGCACACATGCTATCAAATGTACGCCGTCACCGCAACTGGGCTTGCTCCAGAAATCGCCTGGTTTAATGCGGATCCACCGGCGCCGGGCGTTGAGGAGGTCCTCGACTACAAGCATGATATCATCATCAAGCCGCGGGATGCGCACAATCTCCAACGGCCCGAGACGGTGGAGAGTCTTTTCGTCATGTGGAGACTCACTGGCGACGAGATGTACCGTGAGTGGGGTTGGAAGATCTTTGAGAGCTTTGTGGCCCACACCAAAGTCCCTGGTGGCGGGTACACCTCGCTCGATAACGTGAACAAGATCCCTGCTCCAACTAGGGATAACATGGAGAGCTTCTGGCTGGTATGCTCGACCCAAATCCTCTTCTCCAAAAACCCCTCCACCTACACATAGCTAATAGAACACAGGCGGAGACATTGAAATATCTGTATCTCCTCTTCTCTCCTGAGGACCTCCTCCCGCTAGATGAGGTGGTGTTTAATACCGAGGCGCACCCACTGCCAATGTTCGACATGCCACCGCACTTCAAAAAAGCGAATTGGCGGAAGGAAGCAGTGGCTACCGCGGCGTCGGTACCTCCACCAGCAGCAGCGAAGCGGGCGACCTGATTGCGGAAGGCGTAGAGGGGTGCGGTGGATGGTGGTAATAGTTTGATTGTTCATTGACTGGATCACGCGAAAAAAGATTGTGTGTGTGGGGGGGGGGGGGGGGGTGTATCTCAGGGCTACCGATTATACGAAATGATGGCATGGAAAGATGGATTTTTTTTTCAGATAGAGCTATATACCTCCCATGAAGACTACCACATGTATGGTACAACAAACTACAATTTCATTTATTCCCAAGATGCCCCCAAGCTCTAAGAAACACGTAAGTTCGAAGCAAAAGTATAACCAGGCCCCCACAAGGCCCAGCAAGCAGCACACGCAAATACGTAGATGAGATGCATTATGGCCTCGGTCCCAGCAAGAAAAAGAAAAGCAAAGTAAACAAAGCAAGCAGTCGTCTCCATTCAACGCCAAAAAGAAGGCAGCAGGAATAGGTAGTAGTAAAAACAACCACCCGGACCGTCCATCTTGTCCCGTTGACCCAAGAAAAAGAGGAAACGAGAGGTAGAAAGAGAAACGGAACAAATGCAGACAACTCCTTTGCAGGGGGGGGGGGGGCGCCCCCCCCGCGGGGGGGCGGCGCGGGGGGGGGGGGGGGGGGGGGGGGGGGGGGGGGGGGCGGCGGGCGG
>Ga0307516_10000248_pt1 | contig 69744 bp, 81 predicted proteins | sample 19_EM_MG_FD_203310 | JGI IMG/M metagenome (GOLD analysis project Ga0307516, IMG submission 203310) | Populus trichocarpa ectomycorrhiza microbial communities from riparian zone in the Pacific Northwest, United States - 19_EM | ecosystem: Host-associated > Plants > Roots > Unclassified | place... | reverse complement strand
AGCCGTACCCACACGCCGATCATCGGCACGTTGAGGATCACCAGCAGCACGTTGCCGATCCAGAAGCTGGCGACGAGGCCCCAGAAGATGTCCGGGTTCTCGGAGATCAGCTGCGGCCCGGGATGCAAGCCCTTCATGATCAGCGCCCCCAGGATCAGCGCCATCACCGCGTCGCCGGGGATGCCCAGCGACATCGTCGGGATGAAGTCGACCTGCGTCTTCGAGTGCGACGCGGCCTCGGGCGCCGCGACGCCTTCGAGCGCGCCCTTGCCGAAGCGCTCCGGCGTGCGGGACCATTTGCGCTCCAGTGCGTAGGCGATGAAGGTCGTGATCGTCGGGCCGGTGCCGGGGAGCGCGCCGAACAGCGTGCCCACGGCGGTGCCGCGCAGCATCGGCCAGAACGCCTGGCGCACCTCGGCCCGGCTCGGGCGCATGTCGCGCATGCGCACGCGGGCGCGGGCCGGGTTGACCGTCGTGCGGTTGACGCTCACCAGGAAGTCGGCAACGCCGAACAGGCCCATCGTGAGGCCGCCCAGCTCCAGGCCTTCGCGCAACTCGGTGATGCCCAGCGTGTAGCGCGTGGTGCCGCTGATCTCGTCGGTGCCCACGGTGCCGCACAACAGGCCGACGACGGTCATCGCGACGCCCTTCAGCGGCGAGCCGCGCGACATCGTCGCGCCCGCCAGCAGGCCCAGCAGCATGATGGCGCAGATGTCGGCCGGCCCGAAGCTGTTGGCCGCCCGCACCAGCAGCGGCGACAGGAAGATCATCACGACGATGCCCACCGATGCCGCGAAGAACGACGCCATCATGGTGATGCCCAGCGCGGTGCCGCCCTTGCCTTGCAGCGTCAGCGGATAGCCGTCGAGGCAGGTCACCGCGTGCGGCGGATGGCTGGGCAGGTTCAACAGGATCGCGCCGATCGCTCCGCCGTACTGCGAGCCGTAGAAGATCCCGGCCAGCATCAGCACGCCCGGCACGGGCGCGATGACCGCGACGATGGGCAGCAGCATCGAGATCGTCGACAGCGGACCCATGCCGGGCAGCACGCCGATCAGGTTGCCCACCAGCACGCCGAACACGCACCACATCAGGTTGCCCGGCTGCAGCGCGACGCCGAAGCCGTACATCAGCTGGATCAGGCTGTCGTGCATCTCAGCGCCCGGAAGGCCGCCCTGAGGAGCGCTGAGCGCCCCTCGGGGCTGAGACTGGACGAAAACAGTCCGGGGGACTGTTTTCCGCCTGTCGAAGGGCCGAGCCACTGGCGAGGCGCGGCCTGCAAGGCCACGACCGCAGGGAGTCAGGGGCCGTCATTTCTTTACCAGGAGAAGAGCGGCAGCAGCATGTGCAGCCCGAAGTGGAAGACGACCACGCCCAGCGCCGTCATCGACGCGGCCAGTGCCGCCGCGGCACGCCAGCTGTTCTGGCGGTCGCCCAATGCCGCGATGAACACCGACACGAACGACGCCGGCACCAGCCCGCCGTGCTCGCCCAGCACGGCGAAAGACAGCGCGCCGCCGACGATGCACAGCCAGCCGCGCCACTGCACCACCGGCCCGGCCAGGTGCGCCGTCTCCGCAGGCGCCTCCGACACCGCGCCAGCACGCGTGCGGCGCGCGGACGCCAGCAGCGCCGCGCCGATCAGCACCAACAGCACGCCCAGCACCACCGGGAAGAAGCCCGAGCCCATCTGGCGCAACGTGCCCATCCCGTAGCCCACGCCGGCGACGACGACGCCCACGCCCGTCACGAGCAGCAGGGCCCCGCCGACGTGATCCTTGGTCAGCCAGCTCATGACCAGGCCGCCGGCCTCACGAAATCATTGCAGTCCATCCAGCAACACCTTGCGCAGCTCCACGACGTCCCAGCTCCCCGGCTTGCTGCGCACCTGCTTGCCGTCCTGGTACGTCAGGTAGACCGGCAATCCGGAGCTGCCGATGGATCGCGCGAACGGGTCCCGGCTCACCCCCGTCCAGGGCAGGTAGTCCACGCGCAGGAACGTCACGTTCGGGTCGAGGTTGGTGCGGGCCAGTTCCTCGAAGATCGGATTGCTGCGCATGCAGAAGGCGCAAGTGGTGTCGAACGACGTCAACTGCACGACGACCACGCCCCGGGAGCGGGCGACCTTGTCGGCGACCTGCCGGCGATCCACCAGCGCAATGTTGCCGGTGACGCGGCGCGGGCTTTCCGGCGCCAGGTCGGCCGGCACGCCGGTCTCCTTGCGCTCGAACTTGCCGTCCTCGAAGATGAGCTTGACCGGAATTCCGGTGATGCCGTAGCGGTCGAGGAACGGCTGGATCTCCGGGGGAAAGCGGGTCCACGGCTGCCAGGCGACCTGCACGAGACGGAAGTCCGCATCCATGTCGTGGCGTCGCGACATCTGGTCGAACTTGACGTTGGCCTGCGCGCAATAGCCGCAGCGCGGATCCGTCGAGGTCACGTTGACCATGACGATCCCCTTGCTGGCGGCCACCCAGGCCTCGATCGCGCCGGGGGCGACGTTCTCTACCGGATGGACCTGCGCGAACGCTGAAGCCGATGCGCCGAGCGCGAGCAGCAGCCCCCACCCCCATCCAGCCAGTCGCCTGATTGCCATGTCGCCCCTTGTCGTTGGATCTTCGTTGCGTGCGAAGGAGATTCTATGTTTGCCGTCGCCGGCGATTTCGCGCCGCCGCGGCCGGGCGCCGCCCGCGACAATGCCGCTTTCCACACGCCTCGGAGGGCACGCCATGGGCATCGAGATCGAACGCAAGTTCCTGGTCGTCGGCGACGACTGGCGCCGGGCGCCGGCTCTGCCGTACGCCCAGGGCTACCTCAATCGCGACAAGGAGCGCACGGTGCGCGTGCGCATCGTGCAGGGCGAGGCCTGGCTGACCGTCAAGGGCGCCAGCGTCGGCGCGACGCGCGCCGAATTCGAATATCCGATCCCGGTGGCGGACGCCCAGCAGTTGCTGGCCCTCTGCGACGGCCCGCTGGTGCGCAAGCTGCGCCGCGTCGTCGTGCACGCGGGCGCCACCTGGGAGATCGACGAGTTCCAGGGCGAGAACGCCGGGCTGGTCGTCGCCGAGATCGAACTGGCGTCCGAGGACGCGGCGTTCGAGGCGCCGCCGTGGCTGGGCGCGGAGGTGACACACGACGCGCGCTACTTCAACTCCAACCTCGCCGCGGCGCCCTTTTCGACGTGGCCGCAGGCGCGCGCCAGCGCGTGACGCGTCCCCGCGCGCGAGCGCCGAGCTGGGCCAACCCGCCATTCGTGTGATGATGGGAGACTCTGCGCCCCTCGCGCGCCATCCTGGCCGCGACCGCCGGCGACGCCGCTGACCTCATCCTTGGCAGCCCGCGCCCGGCCCGCACGAGCCACAAGAACATTGCCGAGAACGGACGAAAACACATGGCCACCTCCCCCGACGTCACCAGCATGGCGCTCTTCTGCGACTTCGAGAACGTCGCGCTCGGCGTGCGCGACACGCAGCATGAGAAGTTCGACATCAAGCTCGTGCTCGAGCGACTGCTGCTCAAGGGCAGCATCGTCGTCAAGAAGGCCTACTGCGACTGGGACCGCTACAAGGGCTTCAAGTCGACGATGCACGAAGCCAACTTCGAGCTGATCGAGATCCCGCACGTGCGCCAGTCGGGCAAGAACTCGGCCGACATCCGCCTCGTCGTCGATGCGCTCGATCTCTGCTACACCAAGGCCCACGTCAATACCTTCGTGATCATCAGCGGCGACTCCGACTTCTCGCCGCTCGTCTCGAAGCTGCGCGAGAACAATAAGCAGGTCATCGGCGTCGGCGTGAAGCAGTCGACCTCCGACCTGCTCACGGCCAATTGCGACGAATTCATCTTCTACGACGACCTGGTGCGCGAAAGCGGTCGCCAGTCGAGCCGGCGCGAGGCGCGCCCTGCCCCGCCGGCGAATCGCCGGCCGGCCGCGCCCGCCGCGAACCCCGAGGAAAGCAACCGCCGCGAGGAAGCGGAGGCGCGCCGTACCAAGGGCGTCGAGATGGCCCTGCAGACCTTCGAAGCGCTGTATTCGGAGCGCAGCGACGGCGGCAAGATCTGGGCGTCCGTTCTCAAGGAAGCCATCAAGCGCCGCAAGCCCGATTTCAGCGAGTCGTACTACGGCTTCCGCAGCTTCGGCGGCCTGCTCGAGGAGATGCAGGCGCGCGGCTTCCTGAAGATGGGGCGCGACGAGAAGTCCAATGCCTTCGTCTTCCGCGGCGGCTCCGAGGCTTCGGGTACGCCGGCGCAGCAGGACCAGGCGCCCGAGGTGCTGCCGCTGACGCATCGCGCCGGCGAGACCGAAGGCCGCGAACCGCGCGGCCGCGGCACGCGCTCGCGCGGGGGACGCCGCAACGCGCCCGAACGCCATGACTTCGAGGCGCCCGTGGTGGCTGAAGCTGCGCAAGCCTCGCTGCCCTACGCCGCCGAGGAAGACGACGACGCGGCCGAGCGCTTCGCCGACGCGGCGCGCGAGACGCAAGCCGCGCGCACTGTGAATCCGCCGGACGAACCGGCACCGGACGCCAACACCTACGCCACCGACGCCGATGCCGACAGCGGCGATGCGGTGCCGCGCGAGGCCAACGGCCGTCGCGGCAACCGCGGCGGACGGGGCGGTCGTGGCAATGCGGCGCGCAAGAACGCCGGTCCCCGCGCGCCAGCCGACCGCGCAACCGAGGCTCCTGCAGCCGTCGCCGTACCGGCTCCGGCTCCCGCGCCGGTCCCGGTCGCCGCCGAGGCACCCGCCCCCGCCGCGGCGAAGACGCCGCGCGCCCGCAAGACGGCGGCCGCCAAGACACCCGCTGCCAAGACGCCGGCAGCGAGCGCGGAGAAGAAGCCCGCGGCCAAGAAGACCGCCGCGCGTCCCGCGCGCAAGCCCAAGGCCGCCAGCGACGCCTGACGAGCCACCGGGTCGCCACCGCCCCCCTGAACAAGCCTTCTCGAAGGAGCGTCCCTGTGCGCCTGCGTCATTCCCTCCTGCTTGCTGCCGCCCTCGTGCCGGTCGCCGCGTCCGTCCAGGCCAGGACGCAGGCGAAGCCGCCCACCGTCGCCGAGGCCCGGGCCTTCATGGACAAGGTCGAAGCCACGCTGGCCGTCCTCGACATCGAGGCCGGGCACGCCGGCTGGATGCGCGAGACCGACATCAACGACGACACGGCCATGGCGTCGTCCAAGGCCCAGCAACGCGAAAGCCTCCAGTACAACGACTTCGTCGTCGCGGCCCGCCGCTTCGACAAGCTGGCGTTGCCGGCGCCCCTGGCGCGCAAGTTCAAGCTGCTCAAGCTCAACGGCAGCCCGACCGATCCGAAGCTCGTCGCCGAACTCGCCGAGACGTCCGTCGCGCTCGGCGGCATGTACGGCAAGGGCAAGGTCTGCCCCACGGGCGACGCGACGACCTGCCTCGGCGTCGAGGACGTCGGCGTGCGCATGGCCAAGTCTCGCGATCCGCAGGAACTGCTCGCCCTGTGGACCGGCTGGCACGCGATCGCGCCGCCGATGCGCACCCGCTACGCGCGGCTCGTCGAGCTGTCCAACCAGGGCGCCCGCGAATTCGGCTTCAAGGACACCGGCGACCTCTGGCGCGCGGGCTACGACATGACGCCCGACCAGTTCTCGGCCGAGCTCGAGGCCACCTGGAAGCAACTGCGGCCGCTGTACGACGAGCTGCATGCCTACGTGCGCTTCCGGCTGATCCAGAAATACGGCGCCGCCGCGCGCCGTCCCGACGGCATGATCCCGGCGCACCTGCTCGGCAACCCGTGGGCGCAGGAATGGGGCAACGTCTACGACATCGTCGCGCCGACCGATCCGGCGCTGAGCAGCGTCCAGATGATCGACCTCGAGGCGGCGCTCAAGAAGCAGATCGGCGCCCGGCATCCCGACGCGGCGCTCGCGTTCTCCGCCACTGCCGATCCGAGCGGCGACGCGGCCCACGCCGCGTCCATCGTCGCCGGCAAGGCCATGGCCGCCTATGCCGAGCGCTTCTACACGTCGATCGGCTTCGACGCACTGCCCGCCACCTTCTGGGAGCGCTCGCAGTTCGTGCGGCCGCGCGACCGCGACGTCATCTGCCATCCCAGCGCCTGGTACGGGTTCATCGACCCCCAGGACCTGCGCATCAAGATGTGCATCAAGGTCGATGCCGACGACTTCACGACGGTCCACCACGAGGAGGGTCACCTGATGTACGGGCGCGCCTACGTGACGCAGCCCTACATGTTTCGCGCCGGCGCCGACGACGGTTTCCATGAGGCGATCGGCGACTCGGTGGCCCTGGCCGTCACGCCGCCCTACCTGAAGCAGATCGGCCTGATCGACGCGCTGCCGCCCGTCGAGGCCGACATCCCGTTGCAGCTGCGCACCGCGCTCGACAAGGTGGCGTTCCTGCCGTTCGGGCTGATGATCGACAAGTGGCGCTGGCAGGTCTTCTCCGGCCAGATCAAGCCCGCTGACTACAACAAGGCCTGGTGGGCGCTGCGCGAGCAGTACCAGGGCGTCGCGCCGCCGGTGGCGCGCAGCGAGGCCGATTTCGACCCGGGCGCGAAGTACCACATCGCCGCCAACGTGCCTTACGCGCGCTACTACCTCGCGACGCTGTACCAGTTCCAGTTCTACAAGGCGATGTGCGCGGCGAGCGGCTACACCGGCCCGCTGAACCGCTGCACGTTCTATGGCAGCAAGGCCGCGGGCGACAAGCTCAAGGCCATGCTCGAGGCAGGCGCCTCGCAGCCCGCGCAGGTCACGCTCGCGCGCATGACGGGCACCGACCATCTCGACGCGGGCCCGATGCTCGAATACTTCCGCCCGCTCCACGACTGGCTGAAGAAGCGCAACGAGCTCGATCGATCGACGCCGGGCTGGAAGGCCGAATAGCGCACGTCCCGGACGAATCTCCGGACCACCCCCACGTTTGCGCCCGCACCGCCCCGGCGCCGCGTGCTCGCGCGCTCGAAATACCCCTAGCTGGTGTCTTGCGTCTGCCGCCGGGAAGCCTAGATTGGCCTCCTGTTCCGCCGCAATGTCTGCGCCGCGGAGCACGCGAGGTTGCGAGACGCCGGTGCCCGTGATCGACCTCGTCGATCGACACCCGGCACCGAATAGCCAAACGCAACAAGGGCAATCATCATGACCACACTCGCATTCCGGACCGCGCCCGGTGCCGTCTCCATCTCCGCCGGCCAATCGAAGCAACTGGGCATCGTCGACGTGAGCAAGTTCTCCAAGATCCGTGTCGTCGCCGACGAGCGCACGGGGTCGGGCACCGGCATCAACGTGCGCATGACGCTCACCGAAGGCAACGAACTCGTCGCACAGCTCGACACGTTCACGCTGGCGCCGCACACGCAGCTCACGCGCGTCTACGACGTGCCAGGCACCAAGCTCACGATCTTCGCCGACGCGCTCGGCGGCAGCGGCACCGACGGCATCGACCTGCTGGTCTACGGCGCGTGATGCGCGCGGGTCGCGCGACCTCTCTCCGCGCGACCCCGCCCATCAGGAAGGCTTGCCGGCGCCTGAATCCTTCAGGCAGCGCCCCAGCTTCACCGAACCCGCGGTCAGCGCGCGCGCGACGCCACGTGTCGAGCCGTCGTTGAACGACTTGGCCGCCGGCGTGCCGAGATAGTCGGCGTAGGTCTTCAGCTCGTCGTCGCCGAGGCCGGCATACGTGAAGGCGTAGGCGGGCAGCGCGATCTGCGCGTAATGCTGGATCAGTTGCGGGCGGCGGCTGCTCAGGTTGGCCTTGAGTTCGGCGATCGATGACCCCGTGGCGGCCGGATCGACGCTGGCCATGCCTTGCTGCACGGCCAGCGCCATCTCGATCAGCGTGTCGGCCATGATGTCCACGGAGTGGGTCTCGGTGAGGATGGACTGCAGCGCGGCCACGCGCCCTTCGCTGGCCCCGGACAGCGCCTCGCCGCCGCGCCGCAGCCGCTCCTGCGGATCCGTCGCCTGGGTGCTCGACGACGCTTCCAGGGCCGAGATCTTGCGGCCCAGCGGGCTGTCGTACCAGGACAGCAGCGGCGCCAGGTCGGGCGGCTGCAGCGTGCCGGCGACCGCGTCGATGGCCGGCGTGCGCAGGCCGTCCGCCGCATACGCCGCTTGCGCGCAATCGAGGATCCGGGCTTTCTGCGCCTCGGTCTGGGGGCCGGAGTTCTTCGCCATCGCGGCGGCCAGGCCGGTGCGCACCTGCGTTCCGAGCGAGTCGAGCTGCACCCACAGGCCCGACTTCTTCGCCAGGTCCTGCGCCACCTCGGGACTGACGGCGGCCACGGCGGCGACCTGCGCCGTCGCGAGCAAGAGCGCCGTGGTCCACGTCCGGTGCGGTCGAATCATCGTGATCTCCATGTCCTGCAGAATCGGTGCCACGGAGTATAGGGACGGCACGTGAACGAGCTGGCGTGCCGAACGCAAGGACAGCGCCGACGACCTATTGCTCGGCGATGACGTCCACGAAGACCAGCGGCACCTTGCCTGCGTTGGCGATGCCGTGCGACTCGCCCTTGCGCACGATCATGATGTCGCCGGCCTTGACGGGCTTGTCCTTGCCGTCCTTGTCCTTGAACACGCCCTCGCCGGAGATGATCACGTAGACATCCTCGTTGGTGACGTGCTGGTGATAGCCGACGGAGTCCCCCGGTTCCAGGCGCAGCCAGCTGACCTCCTTGATGGCCTGCTCTTTCAGCGCCTTGTCGCGCGTGAACGCATAGTCCGCGAACAGCGTGCCGTGGCCGCCGGCCACTTCCTTGCGTTCGCCCTTGATCAGGGTTTCCTTCGGAAAGACGTCGGCGCGCGCGGCGGCACACGCCACGGCCGCCGCGACGGCGACCAGTATCCAAGGGACATTCTTCATGGCGGTCTCCTGTCAGCGCCCGAACGGGGGAAACGCCAAGGCGTGTCGGGCCCCGCCATGACGTTGCCCGTGTTTGTACTGGAATGCCGTTGCACACGACCGGGTGCAAACCCCTTCGCGAGGGCGCACCTCAGTGCGGCGTCATCCGTGCCCGCGACTCGACAACCTCGGCCTCCAGCCGCGTGCGCTCGGAGACGTCCTGCGCGATGACCGCGAACTAGCCGCGCGCCTCGGCCACGCAGATCGGCAGCGACACCGGCCCGGACGACGCTGCCCATGTCAGCGGCGCCGCTTGCGCACGGTGGGCGAACATCAGCAGCGCGCAGCCCCAGATGAATGTCCACGCGAGCGCCCACACGGCGCCCTCGATCGCGCGTCGCGCCAGGCCCGCGCGCGGGGGCGCGATCGGTACGCGGGATAGCGTCATCAGTCGGCGCAGCGCCGTTGGGGAGGCAGGGCGGGTCACGGGGTCTCGTCGTTTGTCGATATTGACCGGGCCAGGCGCGCGAGGTCGCACCCGGTATTGCGGTCACCCGTGAGCATCCCGTATCCGGGGAGGCGTCGATAGCGCGAAAAGACGAGGAAAGGGCCTTCATGTCGGCGTCGGGGACGCCGGCCCGCCCTGGCGGATCAGTTCTGCGAGGAGTGCGCCACGTGCAGGGACTCGGCGCGCCCGGCGCGGAATTCGATGACGGTCGAGCTGATCATCGTCAAGTTGCCGGACTGGCCCTGGAACAGGCTGGAGAAATTGGGCCCGACCTTGGCCGGAATGCCCAGGGCCTTGCGCAGCTCGCCGCTCATGCCGCCCAGCCACAGTCCGTCATCGAAGCGGACGGGCTTGAATTTGGCCGGCAGGTCCGGGCATTGCGGCAGGGGCGCCGCTCCCACGGGCAACTCGGCCGCGACGACGGCGTCGATGCGCCCGCGCGACAGTTCGCTCGAGGTGAGCCAGAGACGCTGCATCGGGACGCTGTCGGACACGGTGTAGCAGAGCCAGTCGAGCGCGTCCGTGCCCTTGCCCTGGCGCTGGGTGACCCCGGCGCCGATGGCCGCGCGGGTGTCCGCCAGCGTGGAGCCGTCCAGCGTGATGCGCAGAGCGCCCATCAGCAGCGGGCGCACCGGGTCGGCGGCGAGCGTGACGGGGGAATCCCTGAGCACCGGCCACGCCGGCGGCGCGACGGTGGTTTCGGCGAACGCGGTCGTCGCGCCGAGAAGGAGCAGCGCGTACAGCCGGGAAGGCGAGCGGATCTGCATGGTCTTGAAAGGTCTCCGAAATCGTTCGTGTGTTTCGGGCGCCTCTGCGTGCGTCCGGTGCGGCCGGCCCGCACAACTGTCGCCGAGTCTCACACGGAAGGCGACAGCTGTCTTGCCATTAGCCGCCACCGTCCGGGCTTGCCCGGTCGACGCTTCGATCGTCCAGCATTTCGTTGCCCAACGACTGACTTGGCGAGCCAATCGGCGGTCATTTCGCACGGTCGTGCGATTCTGGTGACGCGTTCGCCACAGTTCGACAGCCCGCTGAACGTGGAGGCGGTCGACCCGCCAGCCTTGCACGGCGGTGCACGCCCTCCGGCAGAGTCGCAGTCCGGGACAGGGTTGGCGCCCGTTTGGTAGATTGGCGGCCCCATTCCGGGTACCTCACAGGGCGAACAGGCGATGATCGACAAGATCGTTGAAAGCGCGGCGGCGGCCCTCGCGGACGTGAAGGACGGCGCGACCGTGATGATCGGCGGCTTCGGCACCGCCGGCCTGCCCGACGAATTGATCGCCGCGTTGATGGACCAGGGCGCGCGCGAACTCGTCGTGGTCAACAACAACGCCGGCAACGGCGACACCGGGCTGGCCGCGCTGCTGGGCGCCGGGCGCGTGCGCAAGATCATCTGCAGCTTCCCGCGCCAGGTCGATTCCTGGCACTTCGACCGGCTGTACCGCGAAGGCCGGATCGAGCTGGAACTGGTGCCCCAGGGCAACCTCGCCGAGCGCATCCGCGCCGCGGGTGCCGGCATCGGCGCGTTCTTCACGCCCACCGGCTACGGCACGATCCTGGCCGAGGGCAAGGAGACGCGCGAGATCGACGGCCGGATGCAGGTGCTCGAACATGCGATCCATGCCGACATCGCGCTGATCAAGGCCGAACGCGGCGACCGCTGGGGCAACCTGACCTACCGCATGACCGCCCGCAACTTCGGCCCGATCATGGCGATGGCCGCCAAGTGCACGATCGCGACCGTTCACGAGGTGGTGGAGCTCGGCGCGTTGGATCCCGAATCCGTCGTCACCCAGGGCCTGTTCGTGCAACGCGTCGTTCACATTGCCCGCACCGCGACCCGCGGAGCAGGCTTCAAGGCATGACATGACGACCCCCACTCACTTCGTTCGTCGCCCCCCCGAGGGGGCTGCGCGCACTCACATGACCATGACTGCCCTGCCCCGCTGGACGCGCGACCAGATGGCCGCCCGCGTTGCCCAGGACATCGCCGACGGCAACGTCGTCAACCTCGGCATCGGCCTGCCGACCCTGATCGCCAACCACCTGCCCGCCGGGCGCGAGGTGATCCTCCAGAGCGAGAACGGCATCATCGGCATGGGCCCGGCGCCCGCGCCGGGCGCCGAGGACTACGACCTGACCAACGCCGGCAAGCAACCCGTGACGCTGCTGCCCGGCGGCTCGTTCTTCCACCACGCCGACAGCTTCGCGATGATGCGTGGCGGCCACCTGGACATCTGCGTGCTGGGCGCGTTCCAGGTGTCGGCGCGCGGCGACCTGGCCAACTGGCACACCGGCGCCGAAGGTGCCATTCCCGCCGTCGGCGGCGCGATGGACCTGGCGATCGGCGCCAAGCGCACGTTCGTGATGATGGAGCACCTCACCAAGAGCGGGGAGAGCAAGCTGGTCGAGTCCTGCACCTATCCGCTGACCGGCCTGGCATGTGTCAGCCGCGTCTACACGGACCTGGCCGTGATCGACGTCGGGCCGCAGGGCGCCCGCGTGCTGGACATGGTGGAAGGGCTCGCGTTCGACCAGTTGCAGGCCGTCACGGCCATCCCCCTGTCCCGCGGATGAGGAAAAGACAGGTCAAGACATCGGATGTTCAGGCCAGTCTGGTAGAAATGCTGCACCGCAACGTCGAAAGAATGCCATGACCGAAGACGAGGTGCGCCAACGCGCCTTCGCGATGCCGTTGCACAACCCGGCGTTTCCGCCCGGCCCGTACCGCTTCGTCAACCGCGAGTACCTGATCATCTCGTACCGCACCGATCCGGACGCGCTGCGTGCGCTGGTCCCCGCCCCGCTGCAGCTCGCCGAGCCGGTGGTCAAGTTCGAGTTCATCCGGATGCCCGACTCCACCGGCTTCGGCGACTACACCGAATCGGGCCAGGTGATCCCCGTCACGCACAACGGACTGCACGGCGGCTTCGTGCTGTCGATGTTCCTCAACGACCACCCGCCGATCGCCGCCGGGCGCGAGCTGTGGGGCTTCCCGAAGAAGCTGGGCCAGCCCGACCTGCGCGTGCACACCGACACGCTGATGGGGACGCTGGACTACAGCGAATTCCGCATCGCCACCGGCACGATGGGCTTCAAGCATCGCGCGATGGATCATGCGGTGGCCCAGGCCGCGCTCGAGGCGCCCGCCTTCCTGCTGAAGGTGATCCCGCACGTGGACGGCACGCCGCGCATCTGCGAGCTGGTGCAGTACGCACTGACCGACGTCACGGTCAAGGGCGCCTGGACCGGCCCCGGCGGCCTCGACCTGCGCCACCATGCGCTCGCGCCGATCGCCGACCTGCCCGTGCTCGAGATCCTGTCGACGGTGCACATCGTCGCCGACCTGACATTGCCGCTGGGCACCGTCGCTCACGACTACCTCGCCCGCTAACCACTCATTCCACCCCAGGAGAATTCCATGCAACTCAAGGACAAGGTCGCCATCATCACCGGCTCGGCCAGCGGCATCGGCAAGGAGATCGCGCTCGAATACGCCAAGGAAGGCGCCAAGGTCGTGATCGCCGACCTCGCGCTCGCCGCGGCACAGGCGACCGCCGACGAGATCAACGCCGCCGGCGGCAAGGCGATGGCCGTCGAGATGAACGTGACCGACGAAGTCGCGGTCGACGCGGCCACCGCGAAGGTGGTCGAGCAGTTCGGCGGCGTCGACGTGCTGATCAGCAACGCCGGCATCCAGATCATCAGCGCCATCGTCGACTTCAAGTACGACGACTGGAAGAAGCTGATGGCGATCCACGCCGACGGCGCGTTCCTGACCACGCGCGCCGCGATGCGCGCGATGATCGCCCAGGGCAAGGGCGGCTCCATCATCTACATGGGCTCGGTGCATTCGCACGAGGCGTCGCCGCTGAAGTCGGCCTACGTCACCGCCAAGCACGGCCTGATCGGGCTGGCCAAGGTCGTCGCCAAGGAAGGCGCCAAGGACAAGATCCGCGCCAACGTCATCTGCCCGGGCTTCGTGCGCACGCCGCTCGTGGAAAAGCAGATCCCCGAGCAGGCCAAGGCGCTGGGCATCAGCGAGGCCGACGTCATCAAGAACGTGATGCTCAAGGAGACGGTGGACGGCGAGTTCACGACCGTGCAGGACGTCGCCGGCCTGGCGGTCTTCCTGGCCGCGTTCCCCACCAATGCGTTGACCGGCCAGTCGATCACGGTCTCGCACGGCTGGCACATGCAATGAGTGTGAGCCCTGGACTGCGGGGTACCGCAGCCTCCTTGCAGGACGCGCCGGGCCATGGGCCCGTCTCTTCGCCAGGCGAAAAACAGTCCCCCGGACTGTTTTTGTCCGGGCTCAGCCCCCAAGGGGCTGGCGGCCTTGCTCCGGAACGGCCGGGCGCTGCTGCCGCGCCAGCCCGCCCTGCGGTCGGGAGTCCTTCTTGATCAGAGCGGGAACCTTCAAGGCCGCCATCTTCGACATGGACGGCCTGCTGATCGACTCCGAACGGGCGATCTCGAACGCCTGGATCGAGGGTGCGAAGGCGCTCGGATTCCGGCTCGAGATGGCCGACTTCATGAGCGTGATCGGCACCGCCGCGCAGCAGTCGACCGCGATCCTGGTCGACCTGCTGGGCAGCGAGGAAGCGATGCGCGCGACGGCCGCGAAGGCGCACGCGCTGCTGCCGCAAGCCGGCGGCGCGCCGGTGTTTCCGCTCAAGTCGGGTGCGTTGCCGCTGCTGGAGGCGCTGCACGCGGCGGGCATTCCCTGCGCGGTGGCGTCGTCGTCGAACGTGGAGGAGATCCGCCATCGGCTCGGCCACGTCGACGTGCTCAGGTTCTTCAAGTGCATCAGCGGCGGCGACCAGGTGACGCACGGCAAGCCTGACCCGGCGCTGTACCTGCTCGCGGCCGCACGCCTGGGCGTCGCGCCCGAGGACTGCATCGCGTTCGAGGACAGCGAGAACGGTGCGCGCGCCGCGCAGGCGGCGGGCGTGCGCGTGGTGATCGTGCCCGACCTGAAACACCCGCCCGAAGACGTCGCTGCCAGCGCGCACGGCATCATCGGATCGCTCTCCGAGGCCATCGCCCACGTGCCGCACTGGTTCCCGCAACTGTGAACACGTCCCGCAATCCGCACGACCTGCCCTTCCTGGGCGGCTATCCGGAGTCCACGCTGGCCCAGGTGCGCCACCTCATCGCCCAAGGCACGCTGGGCCACTACCTCGCCCGGGCCTACCCGGAGCGCCACGCCGTGCGCAACGACGGCGCACTGTACGAGCACGCGATGGCGTTGAAGCAGCGCTACCTGCGCAACGCGCCGCTGCTGTCCAAGGTGGCCTACGACAACCGGCTGCAGATCGACCAGCGCGCGCTCGGCACGCTCACCGCGGTGTCGCGGGTGCAGGGCGGCCAGTTGAAGGCCAAGCGCGAGATCCGGGTCGCAGCGGTGTTCAAGGACGCGCCGGCGGAGATGTTGCAGATGATCGTGGTGCATGAACTCGCGCACCTGAAGGAACGGGACCACGACAAGGCGTTCTATGCGTTGTGCGAGCACATGCTGGGGGGGTATCACCAGGTCGAGTTCGACACGCGCTTGTACCTGACATGGCGGGCACTGGAAGCGACACGCGACGTGACGGAAATCACACCTCCGAACACCTGACTGCAGGTGCGTTTCTGGTGCACCCGGGGCCACGGTGCCTTATCGGAGACGAAGGCGTGGCCGACTTCACGATCTGGCTCGGATTGCATCGGTGTTTCCACGGATCAGCGGGGCTTGTTGCCTCTATCCTTCGGACATCCGAAAAGCTCTACGGCGTCGTCGCTCATGACCACCCTCCTTCTCGTGCTCCTCGTCGCCGCCGCCGCGGGCTTTGCGGCCTGGCGCCTCGCGGTCGCCCGCCGCCGTTCGGCGGACACGCAAGCCGCCCGTGAGAACACGACGCAGACCGCCCTGCTGGCGGCCCGCAAGAGCGCGCTGAAGTCCGGCGAAGCGCCCGCCGCGCTCGAACCGGCCAGCGCCGCGGCCGACATCGCGGCCGCCCGCGCCAGCGCGCGCGCGAAGGCCGAGCGCGTGATCGCCGCCGAACAGGCGCGCCGCAAGGCGGCCATCCAGAAGGCGCAGAACGCCGCCCGCGTCGAGGCCGATCGCCGCGCCGCCCAGGCCACCGCGGCGTCCGCCGCACTGGCCTCGACGCTGCCGACCAACCGGTTGCCCCAGGTCGAGCGCACGACCCCGATCCTTCCGAAGCCCGAGGCGATGCCGCCGACCGTCGGCGAGAAGACCCGGCCCGTGGTGCGCCCGGCCCCGGTCGTCGCGCACAAGCCCGCGGTCGCGACGGTGCTCAAGACTGTCGAGCAGACCCTCGTGATGCTCGTCGACGATTCCAAGATGGTGCGCGTCAAGTCGAGCCGCCTGCTGGCTGCGCACGGCTTCCAGGTCGTCACCGCCGTCGACGGCATCGATGCGCTCAAGCAGCTCCAGGACTGCTGCCCGGACCTCGTGATCACCGACGTCGACATGCCCGGGATGGACGGCTTCGGCCTGGTCAACGCGCTGCGCGGCAATCCCCGCACGCAGCAGATCCCGCTCGTGATGATCACGTCGGCCGAGGACCGCCATCGCGAGGAAGCGCTGCGCATCGGCGTCGGCCTGGTGATGGGCAAGCCCTACGACGAGGCCGCGTTGATCGCCCACATCCGCGGCTTCAAGTTCTTCGCGAAGGCCGACGAGGCGGAGTCGCTGGCCTGCGCCTGAAGCCTGGCTGACATGCCGTGCCGGCCTGGCCGGTAGCATGACGGGATGCGTCTTCCGCACCCGTTCAAGAGCCCGCTGCTGGGTACCTCCTTTCGCTGGCTCCTGTGGAGCGACGCGCTGACCCTGCTCTCGATGATGGTGGGCCAGGTCGCGCTGCCGTGGTGGATCGCGCAATCGGGCGGCGCGCACGACCTGGCGGTCTATGGGGTGGTGGTGTCGGCGATGTCCTTCATCGCGCTGCCGCTGCTGTCGCCGTTCGCGGATCGGCATGCCAAGCGCAGCCTGATGACCGTCGCCTTGCTCGGCTTCGGCATCGCCACGAGCGCGATGGCGGCGTTCGCGTGGCGCTCGCACTACCGGCTGGACGTCGTGATCGCGATCGAGGCCCTCACCGTGCTGGCCAGCGCGTTGATCATGCCGGCGACCAACAGCATCGTCACCGAACTGGTGCCACCGGCCGGGTTGGCGCAGGCGCTGGGGCTGCAGCAGACCGCGCAGGCGAGCGGCCGCCTGGTCGGCCCCGCCATCGCCGGCGCCCTGCTCGCGGCCGTCGGCACCGCACCGACGCTGGGGCTCGGCGCGTTGCTGCTGTTCGCCGCGGCGCTGCTCGCGACGCGCTTGCCGCGTCCCGACCGCACCGCGGCGCCCACGCGGCCGCGGGGGCGGTGGGCCGACGAAGTGCGCGTCGGCCTGCGCGTCAACTGGGCCATTCCGATCGAACGCGGCTGGGTGATCTGCAACTTCGTCGGCGCCGTGTTCATGGTGCCCTGCGTCGCGATGCTCGCACCGCTGAAGGTGCAGTCGCTGGGCTTGTCCGCCGCCTGGCTCGGGTGGTGCGAGGCCGGGCTGTCGCTGGGCCTGCTCGTCGGTTCACTGGGCCCGGCCGCCTGGTGGGCCCGGGTCCAGGGTCGCTTCGGCGCGCGCGTGGGCGGCGCCATGGTCACGGGCCTGGCATTGGCGCTGGCCGGCTTGACCGGCGACCGCCACGTGCTCGTCGCCTGCTTCGCCGTCGTGGGCATCTGCGCCGCGACGACCACGCTGGTGGGCAAGACGCATCGCATGCTCGCGCGGCCGCTCGCGTACCGCGCGCGCATGTCCGCGGCGGCGATCATGACGATCCAGGTGTCGCAGACGCTGGGGCCGGCCATTGCCGGCGTCGCGTTGGCCCACTGGAGCGTGCGCACCGTCTACCTCGTGTTCGGACTGCTGAGCGCGGCGTCGGCGCTGGGCTTCTTCCTCGTCCCGGGCTTTCGCGCCTTCATGGCACTGGAGCACGACGAGGTCGACAACTGGTACGGCAGGACATATCCGGCGGCCTTCGAGGCCCGCTGACGCGCGCCTAGGAATCAAGTCGGTGCCGCTTGTGCCATTCAGCCAGCGACTCCTTCGGATAGTCGTCGAAGGTGTCGTCGGCCGGCCGGACGTGGGCGTCGACCCAGTCGGGCTTGAACTCCAGCATCATGTGCGTGACGTCCGGCGCCTTGCTCAGCGGCGTGTCGACGGCACCGGCGTGCGGATGCACCAGGTCGGGCCACGTCGGGTCGTAGAGCCACAGCGCCGTGCCGCAGCGCCTGCAGAAGTTGCGCTCGCCGGTGCTGGTATGGCCGTCCTCGAGCTTGGCCTGGTACACGCCGAGGTGCTCCTTGCCCTGCACTTTCAACGTGCGATGGTCGGCGCCGAGGTTGATCGCGAAGCCGCCGCTGCCGGCGGTCTTGCGGCAGATCGAGCAGTAGCAGCGCATGTAGGGCACCGCCTCGTGCGCCGTCACCGTGTACCGCACCGCGCCACAGTGGCAGGATCCTTCGAGTTGCATCGTCGCTCTCCGCGTGACGGGCGCACATCCGGTCGCGCGCCCCTGACCTGGATCGGCAAGGGACGTACCAGCGACGCGGCAGCAGCGCAAGAACGGGCTCTCAGGCGTCGGGCATCTTGTGGAACGAGATGGCCAGGCGGTTCCAGCAGTTGATCATCGAGATGGCGAGCGTCAGGTCCATTTGCTCCTTGGGCGAGAACTCGGCGCTCAGCGCCGCGTAGACGTCGTCGGGCGCCCCGCGGGTCGAGATCAGGGTGACGGCTTCCGTCCAGGCGAGCGCGGCGCGTTCGCGCGGCGTGAAGAACGGGGTCTCGCGCCACACCGACACCGCGTAGAGGCGGCGCTCGGTCTCGCCGCCCTTGCGGGCGTCGGCGGCGTGCATGTCGACGCAGAAGGCGCAACCGTTGACCTGCGAAGCGCGCAGCTTCACGAGCTCGAGCAGCGCGGGCTCCAGGCCGAGCTTCTCGGTGGCGGCGGAAAAGGCCAGCATGGCCCGGATGGCGTCGGGCGAGGTCTTGTAGAAGTCGAGGCGGGGTTCCATGGTGAGGCTCCTGTCGTTGGGTGTGACTGGATCGTAGAGGCGTGGCAGCCTCTCGCAGGCGGCCAATCCGGCGCAAGGCGAGGAGGCCACTGGCGCCTCGATGCACGAGAATCTCCCCATGGAACTGCACGTCGTGATCACCGGCGACAAGGATCTGTCGGGCCAGTTGTACCGCCAGTTGCACGACGCGATCCGCAGCGGTCGGCTCGCCGCCGACGAGCAGTTGCCGCCGTCGCGGCTGCTTGCGCTACGGCTGAAGATCTCGCGCAAGACCGTGTCCGAGGTGTATGCACGCCTGACGTTCGAGAAGTTGCTGGTGGGTCGCGTGGGCATCGGCACCTTCGTCGCCCCGCGCGCGGCCGTGCGCGAGACGCGCCCGCCCGCGCGGCCGCTGGCGAGCCACGCCGCCGTCGAGAAGTGGCGCCTGCTGGATCTGCCGCTGCGCCATCCGCCGGCGGCCGGGTCGGCGCGCTACGAGTTCATCGGGGGCTCGCCCGCGATCGAGCTGTTCCCGCACGGGGACTGGCGCCGCTGCACGCTGCACGCATTGCGCGAGAACGCCCGCACGCGGGCGCTGTACGGGCCCGCCGAAGGCCAGCCCGAGCTGCGCGAAGCGATCGCGCGCCACGTCGGCTTCGCGCGCGGGGTGCGCTGCACGCCGCAGGAAGTGGTCGTCACCAACGGCGCGCAGCAGGCGCTCGCGCTGCTGGCGCGCGTGCTGGTCGAGCCCGGGAGCACGGCCGTGGTCGAGGATCCAGGCTATCCGCAGGCTCGGCTGATCCTCGCGGCCAACGGCGCGCGCGTGGTGGGCGCGCCGGTGGACGCCGAAGGCATCGTCGTCGACGCGATTCCCGCCGATGCGCGGCTCATCTACGTGACGCCATCGCACCAGTTCCCGCTGGGCATGCCGATGAGCGTCGCGCGCCGACGCGCATTGCTCGCGCGGGCGCACGCAATCGGCGCGATCGTGGTCGAGGACGACTACGACAGCGAGTTCCGCTATGAAGGCCGGCCCACCGATTCGCTGCAGGGCATGGACGACACCGGCAACGTCGCGCTGGTGGGTTCGTTCTCGAAGACGATGTCGCCGTCGCTGCGCCTGGGCTACGTGATCGCTCCACCCGCGGTCACGCAGGCCGTCGCCAACGTGAAGCACCTCGTCGACTGGCACACACCCACGCAGACGCAGGTGGCGCTGGCGAAGTTCATGGGCGACGGCGACCTGCAGCGCCACATCCGCCGCTGCCATGCGGCGTACGCCGAACGGCGCGAACGGCTGCGCAGCCGCTTCGCCGACGATCTCGCGCCCTGGTTCGAGCTGGTGCCCACGAGCGCCGGCTTCCACCTGTCGGCGCTGGCGCGCCGCAAGCTGGACCTGGCCACGTTGCTGAACCTCGCGCGCCGCGTCGACGTCGGCCTGTATCCCCTCGCGCCTTTCCACCACTTCGGCCCGCCGCGCGACGGCCTGCTCATGGGTTTCGGCGTGATCTCCGCACACGACATCGACCCCGCGCTGGACCGCGTGCGCACCGTGCTGGAGCAGATCGGTTGATCGGGTGTGTCGGGTTCGGACACCGGTTCCGCCAGTTCCGGACACGGTGCCCTGGCGAGCCGCGGCCGGGGGCGGCGGCTTTCGATTCGTTCAAAGTGATGGCGGCCCGACCGCCGGTCACGTCAACCGTAGTTGCGGATCCACTCCAGGCCTTCGCTGTACGCCGCGTCGATCGCGGTGTCCTCGGTCAGGTGCTGGCCGCGCGGCACGGCGATTTCGCGCGGGCGTGTCGGCCAGACCTGCTTGGAGATGATCAGGTTGGGGGCGAAGCGTCCGGCATCGACCGGCTTGGCGCTGCAGAGCAGTTCGTAGTTCTGCCACTTGAAGACCCGTGTCGTGTCCATCGCCGCTCCTGCTGTAGAGATTGACAGTATGCGCCAAGGGCGATGACAGTTTCGGGGCCTGCCGGACAATGTACCGAAACCTCGGGTTTCCACAGGAAAACCTGTTGTCCGACGGCCTCGCTTCAGCCATTGATGCCAAGCCGCGTATTTTGCGTTGCCGGCGTCAACCGCGCGTGCGCGCCACCCGTTGTGTCTGCAAGCCCGGCGCTGCCGAGCCCGCTCGAGAGAGAGTCGGAGCCAAAACGAATCTCGTCTGAACCGGAATTTTGAAATGACCAAGACCCTCATCGTTGCCGCCCTGCTCTCCTCTTTCGCAGCGGTTTCGTTCGCTCAAGCTTCGGCGCCGACGGCCGCTGACGGCGCCTCGGCCCCGGCCAAGCACATGAAGGCCAAGAAGGCGAAGAAGGCGCACAAGGCCGCTTCTGCCGCCGTGAACCCGCAAGCCTCGGCTGACAAGAAGGGTGGCAACTAAGCTGTCCTCCGGTCTTCAGACCGGAAGAAGCTGAGTTCCACCCAGGGGGGCGACCCCCTGGTTGCCAACAGGAAGGGTCGACGCAGGTCGACCCTTTTTGCGTTCCGCCGACCCCGGCGACAATCGGGCCCCACGATGCCCACCCGTCGCCCGCCCCGCCAGGCCCACCATGTCTACGTGGTGCTGCTCGACGACCGCGTCTGGAACGAGCCGTCGTTCCGCAAGGCCAATCCCGATCACGCGCTGGGCAAGCCCTGCGTCTACGTCGGCATGACCGGACTCGATCCCGACCTGCGCTTCGACAAGCACAAGGCCGGCATCCAGTCCAACCGATTCGTCTTCGACTACGGGCTGCGGCTGCTGCCCGCGCTCTACGCCGTCTACAACCCGATGCCCTACGAGGCCGCGCGCGAGATGGAGGTGGAGCTGGCGATCGGGCTGCGCGAGGCGGGCTACGGGGTCTGGCAGGCCTGAGAACCCCGTGGCCCCGTTTCCGAGGACGTTATGCTGGCGGCCTCTCAACTGCCGGGCTGCCAAGCATGACGATGACCAAGACGTTGATGATCGTGGCCGAACTCGCCGTGATCAACTGGGCGCTGATCGTGGTCGCCAGCCTGATCAAGGCCAAGGCCTGGAAGCCGTCCGGACTGATGGCGGCGCTGGGCAACCGCGACGGCGAGCAGGACTGCAACGGCTTCCCCGCCCGCACCGATCGCGCCGCGAAGAACATGCTCGAGAACATGGTGCTGTTCACCGCCCTGGCGCTGGTGGCCAGTGTCGGCGGCGTCACCGATCCGCACGTCGAGCTCGGCGCGCGCATCTTCTTCTGGGCCCGGCTTGTCTACATCCCGATCTACATGATCGGCATCCCGGTCGCGCGCACCGGCGTGTGGGCGATCAGCATCATCGGGATGGGGATGATCTTCGCGTCCATCGTCCAGGCCCTGCCCTGAGCGCTGACGTCAGCGCCGGTTCATCTTCCACACCGCCGTGCTGAGCACCGTGGCGAAGGCGACCCAGGCGACCAGGGGCACGCCGGTCGCGGCGGCGGGTTTGTCCACCGGCCGCGCCGCGGCGACATAAGCGGTCGCGGTGGCCGCGATCGCGGCCGAGCCGACGGCCGCGGCGCCCAGGTTGTGGCGGCCGAAGAACAGCTTCGACCAGCCGGTGATCATCGCGACGTTGGCGGCGAACAGGCCCAGCGCCCGGTTGCGCTCCGGCGTCGACGGCTGGCGCGCCAGGCGGTAGGCACCCACGGCCAGCGCGCCGTCGAGCGCCGTCCACACGACCGGAAATACCGCCTTGGGCGGATTGAAACGCGGCTTTCGGAGCAAGGCGTACCAGACCTGGGTCGAGATCGAGCGCGACGGCGTGTCGCTGAGCGCCGCCAGCGCGGGTGCGACGAGCGCCGTGGCGGCCAGCGCGGCCGCGGCCGGCCGCGACAGGCTGCCGTCTTCGAACAGGTTCTTTTGCTGCATCAGGTGCACTCCGGGAAACGATGCGCGGGGGCGGCAAGAGACGCGCCCGGGGTCGCCGAGCACGTCGATTGCTGCGGGAGCCCATGCTTGAGAACCTGCCCGACTTCGTCGGCCACGCGCTGCGCGACCAGCGCGCCGGGCTCGACCAGATCGCCTTCAACCGGCTGCCGCTGCGCGCCGGCCAGGGCGCGATCGCCGTCACGAGCCTCGCGTTCGTCGACCACGGCCCGCTGCCCGCGCTCTACACGGCCGACGGCGATGGCGTCTCGCCGCCACTGCAATGGTCGGGCGTGCCGGACGCGGCCACGTCGGTCGCGTTGATCGTGGAGGACGCCGACTCGCCGACACCGCACCCGCTGGTGCATGCGATCGCAGTCGGGCTGTCGCCACAGGAGGGCTCGCTGCGCCAGGGGGCGCTGGCCAACGACGAGGATGCGCCGGACGAGGCGCGACTGGGCCGCAATTCCTACCTGCAGCACGGCTGGCTGCCGCCGGACCCGCCGCCGGGACACGGCCGCCATCGCTACGCGTTCCAGGTGTTCGCGCTCGGAGGCGACGAGCCCTTGCCCGAAGCGCCGGGCCGCGACGCGTTGATGGAACTGCTCGAGGCACGCGCGATTGCGAGCGGGCTGGTCGTCGGCACCTACGAGCGGCACGACACGACGGTCGCCGAGTCGGGCTCGGAGGCGGTGGCCGTGCCCCAGGGCGCGACGCCAGCCTAGTTGCCGACGCCGGCGACGACGCGGTCGGTCCACTGCGCGGGCGTCAGCAGCAGTTCGTTGCAGGTTCAGACCGCGGCGAGCCCGATGTCGTACCCATGCGCGAGGCGCACCGAGATCCCGTCCAGAGCTGCTGCCTGCGCAAGGGCGGACAACGCGTTCAACACGATACGCGCAATGTTAGTTGCCCAAAACAACTTACACCCGCAAGATGGCGCCAGGAATCACCATGACCATCGACCTTCGCGCGATTCGCGCCGACATCACCACCCTCGCCGTCGACGCCATCGTCAACGCGGCCAATTCGTCGTTGCTGGGTGGCGGAGGCGTCGACGGCGCGATCCACCGCGCGGCCGGGCCGGATCTGCTCCACGAATGCCGCCTGTTGCACGGCTGCAAGACGGGCGATGCGAAGGCAACCAAAGGGTATCGGCTGCCGGCGCGATTCGTCATCCATACGGTCGGTCCGGTGTGGCGCGGCGGTACGCACGGCGAGCCAGAACTGCTGGCCGCGTGCTACCGCCGTACGCTGGAGGTCGCGCGCGACCTCGGCGCGCAGAGCATCGCCTTCCCGAGCATCAGCACGGGCGTGTACGGCTATCCGCCGGCGCTCGCCGCCCAGGTCGCGATCACGACCGTCCGCGATGCGCTCAACGCGGCGACCGAGATTCGGGAAGTCGTCTTCTGCACGTTCTCGGAAGCCGACCTGGCTCTGTACGAGCGAGGCCTGTCCAGCCACCAAAGCCCTGCCGCATGACCACGATCACTTCCCTCCCGCAACTGCAGGCCCGCATCGCGACAGGCGACGCGTTCGAGTACCTGCACTTCCGGGGCCACCGCCAGCGCGCGGACGGCATCGTCACGGCCAGTTGCTTCAGCCAGTGGTACCCGTGGGCCGGCCCGAACCTGCTCGGTTTCGCGCTCATGGTCGTGCGCGATCGCCTGGCCGATTGATGCGCGGCAATTCCCTCACTGCTTGTAAAGCTATCGCCCCGGCGAGATAATGACAACCATCATGAAAACCACTCGCCACTTCCTCGCCCGCGTCGGCCAAGTGAACAAGGCCACGCTCGCCACCTGAGTGCTCTTCGACTTTTCCGTCGGAGGGCCGTTGCGCCCTGCCGATCAAACAGAACCCCGGCAGGCTCAGTCTCCCGGGGTTTCGTTTTTTCCGCTGACCGATCTCTGAATCTCATCCACCTGCAAGGCACGCCATGCGCACGTACGACAAGTTGATCGCCACGATTCCCGACCGCCGGGACGTGGACGACCCACGCCCGTGCTCCGGCCACGGGACTCGAACAAGCCGCTGACCACCTGGTGAATCGCCGGGTGGCGGCCGCGACAAGCAGCACACCCGACGGCGCGACGAGAAGCGCGCCCTGAAAGATTCACCATGACCACGAACACCCCCCTTCGTCCCGTCGCGCTGCGCAACCTGCGCAACATCGGCGTCATCGCGCACGTCGACGCGGGCAAGACCACGACCACCGAACGCATCCTGTTCTACACGGGCGAGAACCATCGCATCGGCGAGGTGCATGACGGCAACACGCGCATGGACTTCGATCCGCAGGAGCGCAAGCGCGGCATCACGATCAACAGCGCGGCCATCACCGTGCACTGGAACGGCACGCAGATCAACCTGATCGACACGCCCGGGCACATCGACTTCAACATCGAGGTCAATCGCTCGCTGCGCGTGCTCGACGGCGCGGTCGTCGTGTTCGACGGCGTGGCCGGCGTGGAGCCGCAGACGGAGACGAACTGGCGCCTCGCGGACAAGTACCGCGTGCCGCGCATCGCCTTCGTCAACAAGCTCGATCGCACCGGCGCCGACTTCGCGCGCGTCGTGGCGATGATGGAAGAGCGTCTCGGCGTGGCGGCGCTGCCGTTGCAGATCCCGATCGGCATGGAAGGCGACTTCCGTGGCGTCGTCGACCTGCTGCGGATGCACGCGCTCGTCTGGGACAAGGACGACGCGAGCGCGCCACCACGCGTCGCCGAGGTGCCCGTCGAGCTTCTCGACGAAGCCCGGCGTGCGCGAGCGCACCTGGTGGAAGCGATCGTCGAACAGGACGACGCGACGCTGGACGCCTGGCTGCGCGGCGAGGAGATCTCGATCGAAGCCCTGCGGGCCTGCCTGCGCAAGGGCACGCTGGCTTCGGCCTTCGTGCCGGTGCTCGCGGGTTCGGCCTTCAAGAATCGCGGCGTGGAGCCGCTGCTGGACGCGGTCGTGGACTACCTTCCGCGGCCGGGAGAAGTCAATCATGAAGACGCAACGCTGAATGCCGATCCCGATGCGCCGTTCGCGGCCCTCGCGTTCAAGGTCGTCGCCGACGACCACGGCGCAATGACCTTCGTGCGCGTGTACCGCGGGCGCCTCGTGCGCGGCGCGAGCGTGTTCAATGCGACCACCGGTCGCAACGAGCGCGTCTCGCGCGTGTATGAGGTGCATGCGGACAAGCATCTCGAGAAGACCGAACTCGTGGCGGGCGACATCGCCGCCGTCGTCGGGCTGAAGGACACGCTGACCGGCCACACGCTGGCCGATCGCGATCATCCGGTTCACCTGGAAGAGATCGTCGTGCCCGATCCCGTGATCGACGTCGCGATCGAGCCCCGCACCCAGGCCGACGAGCAGGGACTCGGGAAGGCGCTGCAGGCGATGCTGCGCGAGGATCCGAGCCTCAAGGTGCGGCAGGACGCCGACTCCGGCCAGACCATCCTCTCCGGCATGGGCGAGCTGCAGCTCGAGGTCTCGATCGAGAAGCTGCGCGCACGCCACGGCGTGGAAGTGACGATGGGCCGCCCTCAAGTGGCCTACAGGGAAACCATTTCGACTGAAAGCGAGGTCCATCATGTGCACAAGAAGCAGACCGGCGGCCCCGGCCAGTTTGCCTCGGTGGTGCTGCGTCTGGCGCCCCTGGCGCGCGGCGAAGGTTTCAAGTTCGTCAACCTGAGCGTCGGCGGAGCGATCCCGCGCGAGTTCGTCCCCGCGATCGAGGCCGGCATCCGCCGCGCCGCGCAAGTGGGCGTGGCCGCCGGGTTCCCGACCGTCGACTTCGAGGCGACAGTGCTGGACGGCGGCTTCCACGAACGCGACTCGTCGTCGCTGGCCTTCGAGCTGGCCGCGGCGGCCGCGTACCGCGAAGCGGCCGCCCGTGCGGCGCCGCTGGTGCTGGAGCCCGTGATGGCCGTCGAGGTCATCACGCCGATCGAGCACCTCGGCGACGTCGTCGGCGACCTGCACCGCCGGCGCGGCAACGTGCAAGGCCAGACGCAGCGCGGCAACGCGTCCGTCGTGACCGCGACGGTGCCGCTGAAGGAGATGTTCGGCTACATCGGCCACCTGCGCGCCATGACCTCGGGTCGGGCGCAGTACTCGATGCAGACGAGCCACTACGACGTGGCGCCGGCGCGCGAGCGCCAGGCCATGGCGGCCTGACAGCCGCCTGAAGGGCGCGCATCCGCGATGGGTGCGCGCCCTTTTCTCTTGTACGCGAATGCAGGGGCTTGCGTGACACCTCCGTGCGGTGCGGCACGGGGGCGCTGCGCGCGTTGCCCGCGCGCGCCAGGCGCATCACCCGCGCCGGCGCAGCGCGGTGCACGCGCACGCGCCCAGGCCCGCGAGCAGCAACGCGAGGTTGCCCGGCTCGGGCGCGGCCGAGGTCGGCAACCCGATGGTGCAGGACTGCTCCGCGGCCACCGGCGGCCCGGTGAGATCGTTGGTGGCGCAGGCCGGGGCGACAGCGGCGGCAGCGACTGCGCAGGCCGCGAACGCGCGCGCGAGGGAACGTGTCATGGAAGGCCTCCCGCGGCCCGAACGCGGGCCGGCATTGCCCGTGATCAGGCGTCGTCAATGTCGCGGGTGCCGCCGCGGCCGCGATCCCCCAATCGGGCGAGGCTCCCCAACTTGAAGCGCGTCCTGGGCCGCTATGATGCGGAGGCCCCTCACATCCAGGGGCACGTCGCTCGGACGGTTCCGGGCGCTCACGTGAAAGAAGTCCATGTCCTCTTCCGCAGGCAAGCGCCGCTTCGCGCGCATCGATCGCCTACCCCCCTATGTATTCAACATCACGGCCGAGCTGAAGCTCGCCGCGCGCCAGCGTGGCGAAGACATCATCGACCTGAGCATGGGCAACCCCGACGGGGCCACGCCGGCGCACATCGTCGCCAAGCTCACCGAGGTCGCGCAGCGGCCCGACACGCACGGCTACTCCGCGTCCAAGGGCATCCCGCGGCTGCGCCGCGCGATCTCGCACTGGTACAAGGAGCGCTACCAGGTCGACATCGACCCCGACAAGGAAGCGATCGTCACGATCGGCTCCAAGGAGGGCCTCGCGCACCTGATGCTGGCGACGCTCGATCGCGGCGACACCGTGCTGGTGCCCGATCCGAGCTATCCGATCCACATCTACGGCGCGGTGATCGCCGGCGCCGACATCCGCTCGGTGCCGCTGGTGCCCGGCGTCGACTTCTTCGCCGAACTCGAGCGCGCGATCCGCGGCAGCTATCCCAAGCCCAAGATGATGGTGCTGGGCTTCCCGTCGAACCCGACCGCGCAGTGCGTGGAGCTCGACTTCTTCGAGCGCGTGATCGCACTCGCGAAGAAGCACGACATCTTCGTGGTGCACGACCTGGCCTACGCCGACATCGTGTTCGACGGCTGGAAGGCGCCGTCCATCATGCAGGTGCCCGGCGCGAAGGACATCGCCGTCGAGTTCTTCACGCTCAGCAAGAGCTACAACATGGCCGGCTGGCGCATCGGCTTCATGGTGGGCAACCCCGACCTCGTCGCCGCGCTGGCGCGCATCAAGAGCTATCACGACTACGGCACGTTCACGCCGCTGCAGGTCGCCGCGATCGCGGCGCTGGAGGGCGACCAGGCCTGCGTCGGCGAGATCTGCGCGAAGTACCAGGCGCGGCGCGACGTGCTGCACAAGGGGCTCACGGAGATCGGCTGGGAAGTCGAGTTGCCCAAGGCGTCGATGTACATCTGGGCACGCATCCCGCCGCAGTACCGCGAGCTCGGCTCGCTCGAGTTCGCCAAGCGGCTGCTCGAGAAGGCCAAGGTGTGCGTCTCGCCGGGCATCGGCTTCGGCGACCACGGCGACGACTACGTGCGCTTCGCGCTGATCGAGAACGAGTCGCGCATCCGCCAGGCCGTGCGCGGGATCCGCGCGATGTTCAAGGCCGACGCCGCCGTGCCGGCCTGATCAGGTCATCCGGAACACCGGCTTGCGCGTGACGAACGGCAGCCGGCCACCCGTGGTGAGCAGGAACGCATGGTCGCGCGCCACCCGCACGTCGTCCTCGCAGAAGCCGTCGGTGATCAGCAGGATGGGCGCGTCCTTCGGGAAATCGCGCCGCCGGCGGATAGCAACGGCTCACCTTGCCGTCGATCTTCGGGACGCCGATCAGGATCTAAAAGTAAAGTTTATTTACAAACCAGGCAGTGCCGGCAAAGAATGCCGATCGCCACTTTCAGCCAATGCCATGTTCTGGGTCCTCCAGGAAAACTTCTTCGATCCCGGCGCCTTCGCCGAACTGCGCCGACAACTCGAGGCACAGGACACGCCGCATGCCGTCGTTCGCGTCAACGCCCGGACACTCGCGCTCGATCCACCGCTCGACGTCGCCGGGGCGGTCTTCGTTTGCGGCAGCAGCTCGCTGGGCCGCGTGGCCCGCCTGCGCGGCTGGGACCCGGGCTATATCGACGAGAACATCGACTACCGGCTGCTGGCGCGCCACTACGGCGAGCACATGCTGAATCACGACGCCGTCTGCATGCCGCTGAGCCAGGCGTCGGTCGACAGCGACTTGTTCGTGCGACCGGTGGGCGACGGCAAATCGTTCGCAGGTGGCGTCAAGTCACCCGCGGAGTTTGCGGCCTGGCGTGACGCGACGCTTGTCGACCTCGCGCGCGGCGTGATGCTGCGCATGGGCGCGGACGACCTGGTCGCCATCGCGCGTCCGAAGGTCATCCACGCCGAATATCGCCTGCGCGTGGTGGAAGGCGCGATCGTCTCGGCCTCCCTCTATCGGCGCGGCGGCGTCGCCTGCGTCAGCGCGCCGGTCGATGACCGCGTGCTCGCGTTCGGACGCGAGCGCCTGTCGCAGTGGTCGCCGAACCGCGCGTTCAGCCTCGACATCGCGGACACCCCCGACGGCCTCAAGGTGGTGGAGATCAACTCGATCAATTCGAGTGCCTTCTATGCCGGCGATATCGGCGCCTTCGTCGCCGCGATCAACCGGATGGCGTCCGATCCTGCCTGAGCGTTGCCTTGGGCGAGAATCGCCCGCAACTCCTCGAGGCCGCGCCATGCATCCCCTGCCGAAGACCCTAATCCTGTTGGCGCTGATCGCGTGCGCGGGCTGCGCGAAACCCAGCGACGTCACCGATGCCAGCGCGGCCCGACGCGACCACATCCTCGCGGGTCCGCACGGCTGGATCGACCTCACGCTGCATGCACCTGCGCCTGCGTCGGCACCCACGTCGGGGACCGTCACCGCGCCGAAGGCGGCCTCGGTCGTCGACAGGTCGTCGACGATGTGCCAGATGGCCTTCCAGGTCAACGGCGAACCGATGATCGAGCCGACCGGCGACCTCGCGCGGGCCGATGCCGCCAAGAGCCCGCTGGGCTATCGCTTCGTCGTTCCGGCGGGCGCGCTGCACGCCGAGCTCACGATCGCGGGTTGCGTGCCGTCCCGGCTGAGCCTGCCGCTGTCGATGACGCTTGAGAAAGGGCACCTCGCGCTGCTGGAGTTCGATGGCCAGCGGCTGGCGGTCGCATCGACGCAGGCGTGGGAGCCGACCCGGCTCGAGGACGTCAGCGCCGACGTCGCGAGGCTGCACGACCACGGCGACGCCACCGATGGCGCGCTGTCGACGCTGACGAGGCTGGCGATCGCCAGCGTGCTGCTCAACGTCGTCGTGCTGCTGGGCGCGGCGGTCGTCGCATTCAGGCGCCGGAACCGGTAGCCGGCTCGGCCGCCGGTGCGTCGTCCGGCTCGGCGATCGCCGCCTGCCGTTTCGAGTGCAGGTGCCGGATGCCCAGCGCGATCAGGATGCGCACGGTCACCGACAGGGCGGCGATGAAGATGCCCACGAGCAGGGTGTCGCGCTCGTGTTCGCGGGTGGCAGCCTGGCGGCGCATCAGGAAGCGGCGCTCGTTCTCGGCAAGCAGGGTCACCTGCTGGCGGATCGCGGCCATCGCGGCGCCGCCGTCACCGTTGCGGATGGCCGCCTGGGCCGCGTTGAAACCCTGATTCTGGCGGACCTCGATGGTTCGTCCCAGCTCGGTCAGCTTGGCCGCCACCGCAGCATCGATCTTCGCGAGGTTGGCCTCCTGCTTGGCGCTCGCCACCAGCAGGCCGCGCAGGCGCTCCGAGTCCTGGGCCTCGTCCTTCAGCGCGGCCTGGAACTGCGCCAGGTGCGTCTCGTCGCCGGTGATGATGAAGTCGCGCTGTGCGACATCCGCGTTCTGCACGGAGATGAACAGGCCGTCCACGACGTCGAGCACCTGGTAGGCGCGATCGACCCGGTCCTGGTTCTCGATGGTCAGCTGGTGGTAGTGGTACGTCAGGTAGGCGCCCAGGATCACGACCGTCGCCATCGGGATGGCGGCGATCGAATGCCACAGCACCAGCCGGCGCGGCGGCCAGCGCAACGTCTTCCAGAACTTTTCCATGACCGAGGCCATCTCCTTTCGATCGGCGCCTGTCCGGTTCCCTGGCAAACCGCAGTCCTGTCGCGTTGGCCCCGCGGCGGCGGCGGGCCGCTACCATTGGCCATTCCTTCTCCGTGCGAGGCCCGCCATGCAAGTGATCACGCCCCATCCGTCCGACCTCGGCGACGGCTTCCTCGTGCACCGCGCGTTGCCGAGCGCCGCGCGGCGCGCGGTCGGACCGTTCGTCTTCTTCGACCAGTTCGGCCCGGTGCAGCTTGGGCCGGGCAAGGGCCTGGACGTGCGGCCGCACCCGCACATCGGCCTGGCGACCGTGAGCTACCTGTTCGAAGGCACCATCCTGCATCGCGACAGCCTGGGCAGCGTCGTGCCGATCCGTCCCGGCGAGGTCAACTGGATGACGGCCGGCCGCGGCATCACGCATTCCGAGCGCTCGCCCGATGAGCTGCGCGCCGACGGCCCGCGCCTGTGGGGCCTGCAGTTCTGGGTCGCGCTGCCGCTCGAGCTCGAGCAATGCCCGCCCGCCTTCGCGCACCACGGCGCCGACGAGATCCCCCGCGTGACGCGCCCGGGCGCGCGCCTGAGCGTCGTGCTCGGCGAGGCGTTCGGCGCCAGGTCGCCGGTGGCGGTGACGTCCCCGATGTTCCTGGTCGACGTCTACCTGGAGGCCGGCGCCACGCTGGAGCTCGACCTCGACCCGGCCGAACGCGCCGCCTACGTGCTCGAGGGCGAAGTGCGGGCCAACGACGCGGACGCCGCGACCGCGGAACACCTGATCGTCTTCGACACGGGCGAACGCGCGCGCCTGGTCGCGGGCAGCGCGCCTGCGCACGTCGTCCTGCTGGGCGGCCCGCCGCTGGACGCACCGCGCTTCCTGTGGTGGAACTTCGTGTCCAGCCAGCGCGACCTCATCCTCGAGGCGCAGGCCGCATGGTCGGAGCAGCGCTTCCCGACGGTGCCGGGCGAGACCGAGTTCATTCCCCTGCCGGCGCGGCCCATGCCCCCCGGCTCCGCGCTGTGAAACGCCGGCGCGCCGTCCATTCGAGGATTGCCATGACGCCTCCACGCGAGCCGACGGACCCGAGCGCGCCGACCGACGACGAGTTGCTCGACGAAGCGCTGGACGAGACTTTTCCCGCCAGCGATCCGATCGAGCCGCCGCGGCGCGAAAAGCTGCCACCCGCCCATCCGCCCGGCAGTGACGTGCGCGAGCGGTGAGCACGGCCCCGCTGTCCCTGGCGATGTTGAACGGCCACGCGCTGTTCACGTTCCTCGACCTCGCCGGCACCTTCGCCTTCGCGCTCAGCGGCGCGGTGGCGGCGCGCGAGCGCGGGCTGGACTGGTTCGGCATCCTCGTGCTCGCGTTCACCGTCGCCTGCGGCGGCGGCGTGCTGCGCGACCTGTGCATCGGCGCGATCCCGCCGGCCGGACTCGCCGACTGGCGCTACCTGGCCGCCGCGGTCGTGGCCGCCGTGCTGACGATGGCCTCGCAAGGCCTGGTGGCGCGGCTGGCACATCCGGTGGCGCTGTTCGACACGCTGGGCCTGGGCCTGTTCGCCGTCACCGGCGCGCAGAAGGCGTTGCTGTTCGGCTGGAATGGCGAGGTGGCCGTGCTGATGGGCATGGTCACGGCCGTGGGCGGCGGCGTCGCCCGCGACGTGCTGCTGAACCGCGTGCCGGTGATCCTGCAGCGCGAGATCTACGCGTCGGCCGCCCTGGTGGGCGCGGCGATCGCCACGTTCGGCGACCTGCTGGGCCTGGCGTCACCGGTACTCACGTGGTGCGCGGTCGCCGCGTGCTTCGCGCTGCGCATGCTGTCGCTGCGCTATCGCTGGCACCTGCCCCGGTTCAAGCGCAAGGCACGACCCGAGGCCGGTGACTCGCTGAACGAGTAGGCCCGCGCCGGCAAGGTCAATTCCCGCGGATCAGAATCGCGCCTCGGTTTCCGATCCTGAGGCTTTGCCATGACCCGACTCTCCGACTTCGCGATCACGAAGAAGTGGCCCGCGTCCCATCCCGAGCGCCTGCAGCTGTACTCGCTGCCGACCCCCAACGGCGTGAAGGTGTCGATCGCGCTGGAGGAGACCGGCCTGGCGTACGAGCCGCACCTGGTGCGCTTCGACGCCCACGACCAGACGTCGCCCGAATTCCTGTCGCTGAACCCGAACGGCAAGATTCCGGCCATCATCGACCCGAACGGCCCGGGCGGACAGCCGCTGGCGCTGTTCGAATCCGGCGCGATCCTGGTCTACATCGCCGGCAAGACCGGCCAGCTGATGCCCGCGGGCGACGCCGCGCGCTACGAGACGCTGCAGTGGCTGATGTTCCAGATGGGCGGCATCGGCCCGATGTTCGGCCAACTGGGCTTCTTCAACAAGTTCGCCGGCAAGGACTACGAGGACAAGCGCCCCCGCGACCGCTACGTCGCCGAGTCGCGTCGCCTGCTGGGTGTGCTGGACAAGCACCTGGCCGGCCGCGAATGGATCGTGGGCGACGCGTATTCGATCGCCGACATCGCGACCTTCCCCTGGGTCAACAACCTGGTCGGCTTCTACGAGGCCGGCGCCCTGGTGGGTTTCGACGACTTCACCCACGTCAAGCGCGTGCTGGCGGCCTTCCTCGCGCGGCCCGCTGTCCAGCGCGGGTTGAAGATTCCGGCGCGTCCGGTCGCGTGAACCCTTTGCTCCTGGGCATCAGCCTGTGCCGCCACGGCCTGGAGCGCCCTTGAGTGAATCGGCCGCTGGCGATCGCCAAGCGCACAATTGAGCTGCAAATCCCGTCGGTTCCGCTCTCAAACTGGCGCAGACATTGCCGAAAACAAGGCTGGATCGACCCGTGTGGCTCGACCTGGAACAGCGCATCTGGCGAGAATGGCGTTCCGACTTGCGAGTACTCGCCGATCCGGGAGACCTCGTGGTCCGCATTCTGAGACGTTTCAGCATCTGCAACCGTGTCCTGTACGGCTTTTCGCTGATGGGCCTGATGTGCCTGCTGGTCGGCGGCGCGGTGAGCTGGCAGTTGACGACGCTGGCCTCTGACTTCGGCCACCTCGCCCCGGGCGCAACCGACGGCGTGCCGGGTGCCGCGGTGGCGCAGCTCCAGTCCCATCTGGAACAGCTGCGCTGGCTCAGCCTGCTGACAACGGTCGCGCTCGCCCTGTCCGGTGTCGCTGCCGGCGTCGCGATCCGTGCGAGCATCAAGGGGCCCATCGAGAGCACCATCCAGTCCGTGATCGGCATGGGGCGCGGCAACCTCGGCACAAAGATTTCTTCGCCCGGGCTCGACGAGGTGTCCTGGCTCAACAGCGAACTCAACTCCATGCGCAAGAAGCTGCGCGAAATGGTGCTGGCCGTGCGTGGATCCTCCGATTCGGTCAACGGCTCGGCCAGCGAACTGGCGATCGGCAACAGCGACCTCAGCGAGCGCACGGAAACGCAGGCGGCCGCCCTGCAGCAGGCAAGCAGTTCGATAGCCCAGCTTGCCGCCGCCCTGCGCGCCAACTCGGGGCTCGCGAACGAGGCTTCGGCGCTCGTCCACCAGGCCAACGACGTGGCAGGCGAAGGCGGCAGGCTGATGCACGTCGTCGTCGAGCGCATGGGCGACATCAACGCCAGCGCACACCGCATCGCCGAGATCATTCAGGTGATCGACGGGATCGCCTTCCAGACCAACATCCTCGCGCTCAACGCCGCCGTCGAAGCCGCACGCGCGGGGGAGCATGGTCGGGGCTTTGCCGTTGTGGCAAGCGAGGTCCGCAGCCTGGCGCAGCGCAGCGGAACGGCGGCGCGCGAGATCAAGGATCTCATCAACGACTCAGTGGCCAAGGTCACGAGCGGAACGAATTTCGTCGACGAGGCAGGCCGCAACATGAACGCGATCGTGGCCGGGGTGTCCCAGGTGTCCGGGCTGGTCGCCCAGATGGCGAACGCCGAACGTTCGCAGAGCGACGATATCGCTCAGGTTCACCGTGTATTCGCACAGATGGACGACATGACCCAACGAAATGCAGCACTCGTTGAACAGGCGAGCGCAGCGTCGCAGTCCCTCAAGGAGCAGTCGGAGAGCCTGACGAGGGCGGTCGGCGTCTTCGAGCTTGGCTGAAGTTGCCGGGCGCCGCTTGCCGAGCCAGGCTCGATCCTGGCCACCGGTACGGATCCACGTTGTTTTCGAAGGGCGGTCGACATTCCCGCTGAGTCATCACGACGCCGCTGCCAGTGCCTGTGCGCATCGCCGGAATGACGCGCCCCGTGTCGGGCCTTGACCTGGGCGCCAGGCAGGCATCCGGCTCGGGGGTCAGGAATGCGTCAGGTTCGATCGCAGGCCGCCCCATTTCAGTGCTCCAGGAGGCCTCAGCAGGCAAGTGACGGGGCCACGTTCGTGCGGCTTTGAGTACTTGCGTGCCACGTTTGTCATCAAGCTTGAGCATGCTCGGCGCGCATGATCCAATGTGTACTTGCGTTGCGTTCCGGGTTCTCCGGCTGTCGCTTCCCCTCCGATCACCTTGACGGACACATGCCGCCGCTCAGTATCCCGGTCGATCCAATCCGCTTTGACGGCTGGGAAATCCGCCCTTCGGAACGCCTGCTGCTGGTCGATGGACGGCCCACGACGGTGGGCAGCCGCGCTTTCGACCTGCTATGCGTGCTGGCCGCCCGCGCCGGCCAGGTGGTGACCAAGGGCGAGCTCCTGGACGCGGCCTGGTCGGGGCTCGTGGTCGAGGAGAACAACGTCTCGGTGCAGGTCGCGGCCCTGCGCAAGGTGCTGGGCCCGGGCACCATCACCACGGTGTCGGGCATCGGCTACGTCCTGGGCGATTCGCCAGTCGAGGCGGCCGTGCCGACGGCCGCGCCCGGTGCTCCGGCGCCGCGCGTGGCGCCGGCTGTCGAGGACGAGTTGGTGGGACGCACGCAGGAACTGGCGACGCTGCGCGAATGGTGTCGCGAGCGGCCGCTCGTCACGATCGTGGGCACCGGCGGCGTCGGCAAGACCAGCCTGGCGCGCGCGGTGGTCGCATTGGTGGCGGTGCAGGACGCCTGTCCGATCCACTGGGTGGACCTCACGCCGGTGCGCGACGAGATCCAGTTCCTCGCAGCCCTGGGCAGGGTGCTGGGGATCGACGCGGGGGGCTACGCCGAGGCGCGCGGCCAGTTGCTGCGGGCGCTCGGGACGCTGGAAGCGGTCGTCGCGCTCGACAACTGCGAGCAGGTGCTGGCGGAGGTCGCGGAGTTCGTGACGGAAGCCCGCGCGGCCGCTCCCGCCGTGCGCTGGCTCGCCACATCCCAGGTGCCCCTGCACGTCACCCATGAGACCGTGTACCGGCTGACGCCCCTGGAAGTACCGCAGATCGGCGTGTCCGCGATCGAGGCGGCCGAGTCGGGCGCGATGGCCTTGCTGGTGCGTCGCGTCGTCGCCCTCGATCCGGCCTTTGCCCTGAACGAGGCCGCGCTGGCCACCGCCGTCGACCTGTGCCGCCAGCTCGACGGCCTTCCGCTGGCCATCGAGATGGCGGCCGCGCGCGTGGCCACGCTGGGCCTGGACGAGGTGCATCGCCAGCTGGGACAGCGGCTGCGCATGCTCAAGGACGTGCGCGGCACGCTGGCGCGCCACCACACCTTGCGCAGCATGTTCGACTGGAGCCACGAGCTGCTGTCGCCGCTGGAGCGCAAGATGTTTCGCCGCCTCCATCCGTTCGAGGGCGGTTTCACCGTGGCGCTGATGGTGCGCGTGGCGTGCGATCCGGACGAGGTGCCCGCTCCGCTCGACGAATGGCAGGCCATCGACCTGCTCGATGCGCTGGTCGACAAGTCGTTCGTGCAGCGCAGTGCGGACTCGCCGGGGCGCTTCTTCCTGCTGGAGAACGCGCGCAACTATGCCGCGCTGCAATTGGCCGACGCGGGCGAAGTGGCCTCCGTGCGACGGCGCCATGCGCACGTGCTCGCGAGCTGGTTCGACAGCGCCCAGGTGGACGCCGGCCGGATGCGCGATGCCGACTGGAGCGCGCGCTACGTGCCCGAGCGCCACAACGTGCGTGCCGCCCTCGCCTGGGCCTGCACGGCCCGCGAACCCGACGTGCTCGCGTCGCTGACCGCGGCCCTGGCACAGATCGACGCGTTCGCGCATCTCGGGGCCGAGGTCCTGTTGTTCGACCTGCCGCTGCACGTGCTGGGCGATGCGATGCCGTCCTTGCGCGCGGCGGCGTGCCTGGGCTTGTGCTGGGCGCACTACGCAGACGGCAATCGCGAGGTGGCCACCGAGCTCGCGCAACGCGCTCTGGCGGACTTCAGCGCCATCGGCGACGCGGACGGTGCGTACCGCGCGCTGGCGCAGTTGGTCCGTGTCTACGAATCGCGGCCGGGCACGGCGACGCAGGCCCGCGAGTGCCGGGAGCGCCTGCAGGCGATGGACGATCGGGACGTGCCGGTGCGCACCCGCCTGATGGCAGCGATCACGCTCGCGCTCGCGCCGCAGGGCGAGGAGTCGGTGGAGCGGCTGCATTCGCTGCACGACATGGGCCGCAACGCAGGCTTCGACACGCTCGCCGCGATCTGCCGTGCGCACCTGACGGACCAGTTGTTGGTGGAGCGGCGCTTCGAGGAGGCCGCCGAGTTGGCCGCGCGCTACATCGAGGCGGGGGAGGCCTTGCCCCGCGCTCGTGCGCTGATCCTGAACAACCAGGCACAGGCGCTGATCGAGCTCGGGCGCTTCGGCGAGGCGCACGAGGCCGCCAGGGCGGCGCTCATGGCGCTGCCCAGCCTGGTCGCGATGGTCATCGACGTATTCGCCAGGGCGGCCCTGAAGCAGGGGCGATCGGCGGATGCCGCGGTGCTGCACGGCTTCGGCCACCGGTTGCGGGCCGACCGCGACCAGGTGCCCGACCTGGCTGAAGCGGCGACCATCGCCGCCACGCAGACCCAGCTCGAGGCCGCGTTCAGTGCCGCCAGGCTGGAGGAACTGCGCCGCATCGGAGCGGCGCTGTCGACCGCCGAGGCGCTGGCGCTGGCGTTCCAGGCGACGTCAACGGCTCCAGGGACGGGCCTGCATCAGTCGCTGCAGGTCGATTGACTTGATGCGGTTGGCCGCTGTCCAGGCCAGCAGCGCCTGAGCGTCGGGCGCAGGCACACCGGCGTCCACCAGCGCCGCTTGCATGAACTCAGGCGCGCGGTCGCCGAACCAGGCGCGCGACAGCGTGGCCAGTGCGCGCGCGCCAGCATCGACGGATATCCCGAGGGCGGCACCACGGACGTCCAGTGCGTGGCGCAGGTTCACCAGGGCCTCTGTCAGCGGAAACCAGGGGTCCTCGGGGTAATGCAGCAGGCACATCTCGTCGTCGGTGAAGTCCTCGTGGCGGGAGAGCTGCTCGTACACGTAGCCGAAGCCGCGCATGCCCTCGTCGCGCAGCTCGAAGGCGCGGATGGCGCCGATGCTGGAGACGCCCCACACCTCCCAGCCAGCGTCGATCGCGGCGCACAGCTCCGCGTGGGAGACGGCGGGCACGGACTGGAAGACGCCGTCGCAGATCACCAGCACGCCCGGCGCCGATCCGGCTGCGACAAGCCGGTCGACGTCGCCGCGGCGCACCGGCGGGCGCAGTTGCACGCCATCCGCCAACAGCGTCGCGCGATCCAGGCCGTGGGTCGACGGGCCTGCGAACAGGATGACGTCAGGCACGATCCATCACCGCGGACATCAGCCGCGGGCCCATGCGCTGCAGATCGCTGTCCGAGCATTCGCAGCGCGGGACGACGATGCGCAGCGCGTGCATGCCGTCGAGGTCGGCCGCGAAGCGATATCGCAGCACGCTGCCCAGCCCCACGCTGCGCAGTCGCTCCAGCAGGTCGGCCAGCAGCTCGGGCAGCGACTTGCCCGCGGTGGCGATCTGTTCGACATCGGAGAAGGCAATGGCACCGGTGGTGTCGTCCACCGCGGCGACGAGCCGGGCTTCCCGCTCGCGCCGCCGGGCAGGGTCGATCTGCGTGTACTTTTCGTAGAAGTCGACGATGTCGTCGCGGCCGCCGTGCAGCGTCGACAGGCGGGACTGCGCCGCCTCGCAGACGGCGCGCGTGAGGGCGATCTCGCGGTCGAGATGCAGGCCGGAGCCGCTGCACAGGTTGATGTCGCTGCTCTCGGGTTCCACCAGCCAGGCCTTGAAGCAGGGCAGTCCGGTGTCGCTCGGTACCTGGCGTACCACCAACCGTACGCCGCGGCGCCGCCAGGCATTGGACATCTCGATGAAATGCGCCGGCAGGCTGTCGTCGTGCACGCGACGCGAGTTGCGGCGGGCCTGCTCCAGCGACAGCGCGTCCCGTTCCAGCACCTCGAGCAGGCCGTGCAGCGTGGCTTCGTCCAGCGAGTTTCCCGAGGCAACGCCGTTGGTGTTCGAGCCGAAGACGGGGGGGCTCGCCGGCTTGTCGTCGGAGACGAACAGCAGCTCGGTGGGCAGCGCCGTGGGGAGGTTGCGGATCAGGTCCTCGCAGTCGAGGACGGGCAGCGTGAGCGTGCCGTCGACGGGCACGCCGCGGCGCGGCGCCAGGTCGACGAAGCGGAACGCACCGCCCCAGCCGGCCTGCAATGCGGCGACGGACATCGGCCGGCCGCCCGCGTTGCGCCGCGGATCGGCCGCGGCGAACTCGAGAGCCTCCATCAGCGCCCCCGCGCGCGACTCGGCCTCGCGCAGGCCCTTGCCGGCATGCACGCGCAAGCCCTGCCCGCGCGGACGCACGCTGGCGTGCACCGGCAGGCCCAGCTTGTCGAGGCGGGTGATGTCGGTGACTCGGCTGATGCCGAACCGGCCCATCAGCCGGGTGGCGTGCTCGCACGTCGCCTCGGCCGACTGCAGGCGGAGGCTGGAACTGAGGCGGTGCGACACCTTCACGACGCGTGGCACCGCTTCAGGGCGTTCAGTCCTTGGGCTTGGGATTCGGCGTCCACTGGCCGTCGCTGGCCACGTAGACACTGCTGTCCGATGCCTCCGAGATGAATTTCTCGAGCTTGAGTTGGAAGTCCTTGTCGCGGAGCTTCGCGCTGTCGATCGTGAATTCGGCCGTGGTGCCGTCGGCGATCTGGTAGGTCACCGAGACCTTCACCAGCGGCAGGCGCGGCGGGAGGCCCGGCCTCTTCTCCGTCTTTGCGACCTTGGCTGCCTTGGGCGCCTTGGCGGCCGACTTGGCCTTCTTCGGGGGTGCAGCCTTCTTGACCGACGTTGACTTGGTTGCCATCCGTTCCTCTTGGTTGTTCCCGGCGAACGGCATCGGGTGCCTTCCGGTGACGGAGCCGAGTGTGCCAGAGGCCGACCCGCCCCGTAAATGCCGGAATCATGAAGATGAAGTCGGCAACGCGAATTTAGGAATTCTTAGGGACGGTTTTAGGAGCGATCCAGGACTTCGAAGGGCCGATCTCCGACATTGAGTCCACGCCCTGGGTGCCGGCGAAGGTCGCCGGCACCCAGGGCCATGCCCAACAAAAGTCGCGAAGGAGTCCACCATGCTTGACCTCGTAGAACGTTCCGCCTCGGCCGCAGCCGCCAGGACGCCGCGTCTGGCCGGTGCAGCTCGCGCACCCGCTGAGCGGTTCTCGGCGGAGGCGCTGATGCCGGCGCTGCTCGATCAGATCGATTGCGGCCTGGTGGCCTGCACCGGCGCGGGCGAGCTGCTGCACGCGAATCGGGCCGGCCGGCGTGAACTCGCCCACGGCGGCGCCCTCTCGCTGGCGGGGGGCCGCGTGGTCTGCGAGGCCTCCCTGCGGTCCGACTTCGAGCATGCCGTGCGCGAGGCGGTCTCCGCGCGACGCACCCGCATGCTGCTGGTAGGCCCCGAGAGCGACCCGTTGCGCGTGGTGGTGATGCCCGTCTACGCGGAATCCGACGACGAGCCTTGCGCGCTCGTGATGCTGGGCCGGCGGGCGCTGTGCAGCCCGCTCGGGTTGCAGATGATGGCCATCGAGAGCGGGCTGACGCCGGCCGAGCAGCGCGTCCTGCGCGCCCTGATCGACGGCCGCTCGGCGCACGAGATCGCCCTCGACCACGGCGTGGCGCTGTCGACGGTGGGCGCGGAGATCCAGGCCATTCGCGACAAGATCGGCGTGCGCAGCGTCGACGCGCTGCTGCTGCGCGCAGCGCAGCTGCCGCCGGTCGGCTCGTGGCAGGAGCTGCCGCCGGCGCCGGCCTGCGGCACGCCGCTCCGGGCCGATCGACGAAGGCTTGCCTGAATCGGGCGGTGGCGGTGGCGGGTAGCGCTCAGCGCACGCGGCGGGCGCGGGCCGCGGCCGCGAGGCCGGCCAGGCCAAGCAGTGCGAGCACGCCCGCAGCGGGCTCGGGTACCGGCGCCGCACTGAAGGTGATCGCCACCTCCTGGCCCGCGCCTTCCGGGTACGGCGGCACGGACAGGTATTCCCAGCCTGTCGTACCGTCCGAGAAGGGGTTCACCCAGTTGCCATCGGCCAGCGCGTAGCCGAAGCCGTTCCAGGTCAGCTGCGGGCCCGCGATCGACACCAGGTTGTCGACGGCGTAGGGATCATTGCCCGGGATCGCGCTGCCTGCGGGCTCCAGCCCCGTGATGGCGACACCGTTGCGCAAGCCGCTTATGGCGGTGATCGTGTAGAAGCCGTCCGCGTCGGGCGTCTCCGTCGTCGTGAAGGTGCCCGCGGCAGCGATGCCGGCGGCGCTGTAGTCCCAGTGCCAGGTGGCAGCCTGCACCGGCGCGGCGGGTGCCAGTGCGGCGATGGTGACTGCGGCGGCAGCCAGGAGTCGGATCGGGGTCATGGCTTCTCCTTGGGTTTGTGATTGGAAAGCAGCGGGTGCCCAGGGGCGGTTGCCAGGTCTTGCCCGGCAAGTCCGGCGGCCCATCGGCACAAGAATGATCTGCTTGCTCGCCAGGCAAGTCCAGGCGCCCTTGGCTGGTGGGCGGCTGGGCACGCAGGACTTCTCGGGTTCGGCACCGGGTCTTGCCCTTTGCGTTCAGCGCGGTGGCCGCTCGAACTGCCACGTGCTGACGCCGCGCCGATAGCCCAGCGACTCGTAGACGCCGATCGCGACATCGTCGGGATCGGCCACCATCACCAGCGTGCGCAGCGCCATCGCCTCGAAGCCGTGGCGGCACGCGGCGTGGACGAGCGCGGTGCACAGGCCGCGGCGACGCCACGCGGGATGCGCGGAGACGTACTGGAAGCGCCCGAGCGCGTCGCCGAGCGCGGGATCGCGAAACAAGCCGCACGACGCGGCGAGCACCGGCCGCCCGTCGACCTGCGCGACCAGCCCGAACCAGTGCCCGAGCCCGGCGCGTTGCATCGCCGCGTAGCGCGCCATCTGGTGCTCGGCGAACACGCGGTAGCCCACCGGCTCGAAGCGCGCCGAATCGACGGCCACCTGCTTGTCGACGACGGCGGCGCTGTCGTGCGGCAGGTCCAGCACCCGAAATTCCAGGCCCTCGGGCAACGCCTTGGGCGGTGCGAGCAACTGATCGCGGCTCAGCGTCAGCACGGTCGCTTCGTTGAGCTCGAAGCCCGCGGCGGCGAAGTCGGGCGGCAGCACGAGGCGCTCGCGCACGTCGATGCCGAACGCGCGGTGGCGCGAGGCCGGCTGCCGCGCGGCGATCTCCTCGTCGAACAGTGCCATCCAGCGCTCGAGATCGCCCGCCCCCGGCGCGTGCTGGAACAGCAGGAAATTGCCCCACCAGAAGGTCGGATTGCCCGGCGTGCGCACGCACACATGGCTGCCGCGATCGGTCACCTCGCCGTCGAAGCGGGCGAAGATCAGGTCGGTGCGCCAGCCGAGCGAGAGGCGCTCATCCACGCTCATCGAACCACGCCCAGCAGGTCCGCGACGGGATCGCCAAGGAGGTCGACGAGGTCGGGATCCATGTACTTGTAGTCGTCGGGGATGTCGAGCACGTGCAGGGGCTTGTGGAGCAGCAATGTGCGGTACGCCGCGAGCAGGCGGGACTTGTGCTTGTCCTCCATCACGAGGACGACGTCAGCCCAGGCGAGATCGTCCGCGGAAACGACCCGCCGCGCGCCCGTGCTTGTGCCCGCCGAGCGCGCGTTCACGCGCGGATGGCGGCGCCACACCTGTTCGCCCGTCGGGCTGCGCCACTGATTGCGGCTGCAGACGAACAAGACGTTGAGGCGCTCGTGGATGTCGCGCGAACGGAAAGGATCAGTCACGCCGCCGATTGGAGCACGCTCGCGCAGCGATTCGGCGAACGTCTCGGCCGCCGCCAGGCAGCGGCCGCTGCGGGCCGCCTTGTGCGACATTCAGTCGCTCTTGCGCCGGCGCACCGCGGCGAACAGCGCGGCCAGGCCAGCCATCATCAGCGCGGCGTCGCGCGGCTCGGGAATGGCGGGCGGCGGGGGCGGGGGTGGGGGCAGGTCCTGGTTGACGGCCAACATGCCGGCACCGAATTGCGAGTCTTGCGAATACACGTAGAAGCCGAAGGTGTCGCCCGCCTGGACGGTCACCGTGGTGGTGCCGTCGCTGGTGGTGCCCGGGTCGCCGTTCAAGGAAAGTTGCGTCTCGACGCCGTTGAGGATCCACCCGGCGGGGTCGAAGTTCGTGCCGCCCGTGTCGGCCGACGCGTAGTGCCAGGTGAACGTGACGATCTGCGAACTCGAGAAGTTCTGCAGGTACAGCGCCGTGTCCTCCTCCGTGCCGTTGTTCGACCCGGTGATCGTGAAGGCGGGATAGCTGCCGGAGATGCTGCCGTCGCCGGGGCCGTCGTTGCTGAAGACGTAGGCGGCGCTCGCGTTGGCCGAGAAGCCCGCCAGAGCGCAGGTGCCGAACGCGAGCGTGGCCGCACGAAGGGTCTTCTGCATGGATCCTCCTCGAATGGTCGCGGCCGGCGGGAGACGACGGCGGCGTGGAAGACGATCGTCGGAGCTGGACCTGTCGCCGTCAATCGCCGGGGGCTGCCAAGCTAGGGGTGGCCGCGAAGCGATCTGCGGGTGCCCGCAGGCGCGGTGTTGCAATCCTAGGGGGCGGCGAAGCGCAGGTGCATCTGCAGGTCGTCGCGCGACTGGCCGTCGAGCCGGATGGCATCGGCCTCGCGCGCGAACACGACGAAGCCGAGGGCTTCGTAGAGCGCGATCGCGGCGACGTTGGCTGAATCGACACTGAGCGTCACCTTGGCCATGCCGGGCGTCGTGCGCGCATGGTCCAGCGCCGCGTCGAGGAGCGTGCGCGCGACGCCGTGGCCACGCGCGGCGGCCGCCACGTACATGCCCCAGATGTGACCCTTGTGGCGCGTCTGCAGCAAGGTCTCGCGGGCGAGTCCGGCGATACCGACCAGGGTGTCTCCGTCGAACGCACCGAAGACGGCGTGGCCGGGACGCTCGACGAGCCGCGCCGCGAAGGCGGCGAGCGGCAGGTCCTTCTCCTCCACGTGGCTGGTGACGAAAGCTTCGGGCCGGTCGACAAGCGCGGCCAGTCGCAAGGCCTGGAACTGTGGCGCGTCGGATTCGGAGAGCCTGCGAATGTTCATGACTTGGTTTACCCTGCGCGCTTGGTGCCAGCGCCATCCGGTCGAGTCTACCGACACGCGCGCCGCCTCGCAGCCCACAGGAGAAAAACCCATGAAGACCCGTGCAGCCGTCGCCTGGAAGGCCGGCGCCCCCTTGAGCATCGAGACCGTCGACCTCGAGGGCCCGAAGGCAGGCGAGGTGCTGGTCGAGATCAAGGCCACCGGCATCTGCCACACCGACCAGTTCACGTTGTCGGGCGCCGACCCCGAAGGGCTGTTCCCGGCCATCCTTGGCCACGAGGGCGCGGGCGTCGTGGTGGACGTCGGGCCGGGCGTGACGACGCTGCGCCGCGACGACCACGTGATCCCGCTCTACACGCCGGAGTGTCGCCAGTGCAAGTTCTGCCTGTCGCGCAAGACGAACCTGTGCCAGCAGATCCGCTCGACGCAGGGCCGAGGGCTGATGCCGGATGCGACGAGCCGGTTCTCGATGGGCGGCCAACCCATCCTTCACTACATGGGCACGTCCACGTTCAGCAACTACATCGTCGTGCCGGAGATCGCGCTCGCGAAGATCCGGCCGGACGCGCCGTTCGACAAGGTCTGCTACATCGGCTGCGGCGTCACCACGGGTGTCGGCGCGGTCCTGTTCACGGCCAAGGTGGAGGCCGGCGCCAACGTCGTCGTGTTCGGTCTCGGCGGGATCGGCCTCAACGTGATCCAGGGCGCGAAGATGGTCGGCGCCAACAAGATCATCGGCATCGACATCAACCCCGGGCGCGAGGCGATGGCACGCCAGTTCGGCATGACGCATTTCATCAACCCGAAGGACGTGCCCAACGTCGTCGACGCGATCGTGCAGGTGACCGACGGCGGCGCCGACTACAGCTTCGAATGCATCGGCAACACCACCACGATGCGCCAGGCCCTCGAGTGCTGCCACAAGGGCTGGGGCCAGAGCATCGTCATCGGCGTGGCCGGCGCGGGCCAGGAGATCTCCACGCGGCCGTTCCAGCTGGTGACGGGCCGCGAGTGGAAGGGTTCGGCCTTCGGCGGGGCGCGCGGCCGCACCGACGTGCCGAAGATCGTCGACTGGTACATGGACGGCAAGATCTCCATCGATCCGCTGATCACGCACACGCTCAAGCTCGAGGACATCAACCACGGGTTCGAGCTGATGGAGCGCGGCGAGTCGATCCGCTCGGTGGTCGTCTACTGATGGACGCCGGCGGGTTGGCCAAGGTCGAGACGCTGTCTGAGCATGCCTGCTTCGGCGGCGTGCAGGGCTTCTATCGCCACGCGTCGAGCGAGATCGGGCTGCCGATGCGCTTCGGCGTCTACCTGCCGCCGCAGGCGATCGCCGGGGCCCGGGTGCCGGCGTTGATCTGGCTGGCCGGCCTGACCTGCACCGAGGAGACCTTCGCGATCAAGGCCGGCGCGCAACGCGCGGCCGCGGAACTGGGCCTGATGATCGTGACCCCGGACACCAGCCCGCGCGACACGGGGGTGCCCGGCGCGGATGCGAGCTGGGACTTCGGCAACGCCGCCGGCTTCTACCTCGACGCCACGCAGGCGCCCTGGGCCGAGCGTTGGCGCATGGAGAGCTACGTCACGCGCGAGCTGCCCCAGGTGCTTGCCGCGAACTTTCCGTGGCGCAGCGAGAGCCTGGGCCTGTTCGGGCACTCGATGGGCGGGCACGGCGCGTTGACGCTGGCGCTGCGCCATCCCGGCGCGTACCGCAGCGTGTCGGCGTTCGCGCCGGTGGCGGCGCCCATGCAGTGCCCGTGGGGCGTCAAGGCGTTCACGAACTACCTCGGCGACGACCGGTCGACTTGGGGCTCCCACGACGCCACCGAGCTGGTGAAGTCAGGGGCACGCGCGCCGGCGTTGCTCGTCGACCAGGGGCTGGCGGACAAGTTCCTGTCCGAGCAACTGCACGTGGACGCGTTCGAGGCGGCCTGCCGCGCGGCCAGGCAATCGCTGACCCTGCGGCGGCACGACGGCTATGACCACGGCTATTTCTTCATCGCCAGCTTCATCGAGGATCACCTGCGCTTTCACGCGGACGCGTTGAAGGCCTGACGCGCACTTGCGCGCGGGGACGCGTCACGCGGACGCGTCCGTGGTCAGGCCCGGGCGCGGACGCGCTGGCGCCAACCCACGACCAGCCCGACCAGCAGGAATCCTGCCGTACCGATGAACAGCCGCGCGCCGCGCTCGTAGGCCGATCGGGCAGCATCCGCGGCACCTTTCTCGTCCAGCAGGAAGCGTTCGCGGGACTGGTCCAGCGACGCCCAAGGGGTGAACGCGACCCGTGTCCCCTGCGCGTTGACGACGTCGACGCGACGGCCCAGGAACACGAAATTGACCACCGCCACCTGGACGCTTGCGGCCGTGCGTTCCTCCGGAGACAGCGGCGCCTTCTCCCAGCCACCGGCCGGCTCGCTGCCGTGCAGGTTCAGCGCGGCCAGCTTCTGCGCCTGCAGCAGGTCCACCGACTTGACCAGCTTGAGGCTCAGCGACGCCTCGACGACGGGCAGGATGAGCGCCATCGCCACCATCAGCGCCGGCACCCGCGAAAAGCCGTCGCGCGCCAGCCGCCTGCAGCCCTCGAAGACCAGCAGCAGGGCCACGACCAGCAAGACCTCCTCCGCCACGAGCACCAGCCATCCCATCAAGTCAGTCATCGCATCCATGCCGTTGTGTTCAACGGGCCGATTGTCGGCTGCTTTGCGCGATGACGATCCAGCACGACGGCCCCGCGCGTGGCGCCGTCGTCCCTGCCTTGCGGGACGAGTCCGTGCCCGTCGGTCAGTGGCCCGCGACGACCGTGATGAGCCGCACGACCTGGCACTGCGCACGGCGCAGCGTGGCGGGACGCGCCAGGGACAGCGCGCCGAGTTGCACGGCACGCACGCCGGTCGCCACGAACGAGGCCAGGTTCACGGAATGATGAGACAACCACATCGACATCACGACTCCTTGACGGGCACCTGTGCGCCCCAGACGATGAAAAATGCAAACGCCAATGAAAGGACCAGCGTCAGCGCATAGCGGGTGCGATCCGAAGACACGACCGCACCTCAGGCGAACACGTCGGCTTGTTGATCACGCGTGGTGGCGGCGCCACCGACCTCCACGCGCCGCCAGACCTGGCGACGCAACGGTGCCTCCCGCCTGGACATGCCGCTGGACGCGCACGAGGCGTCGTACTTGGCTGCATCCGCCAGGATGTTGAGTTTGTGTCGCGTGTCCATGCGGGGATGTCTGGATGATTCAACAGTACTGTATGAATCACCAGTCTACGACATCCCGCCATCAATGCAAGCCCCCGATGGCGCCAGGGTTGGTGCCCCGGGCCGCTTCCAGGCCCGGCCAGGTCGCCTGGCACAGCGCAGGCTCATTCCGCCGCGTCGAGATTGGCCTTCAGCCGCCGCAGCAAGGCGATGAGTTGGGCCTGTTCCTGTGCACTGAGCCCCTCGAGAGCGCGTGCGTTCAGCGCATGGGCCTCTCCGTGGAGCGCGCGTTGCACCGCCCGTCCCGCGTCGCTCAGATGCAGGTGCACGTTGCGGCGGTCGGCCGCGTCCGCCGCGCCGACCAGCAGTTCGCGCTCGCGCAAGCCCTTGACCAGCCGCGCCAACTGCGCCTTGTCGCGCCCGCTGTGCGCCGCCAGGTCGCTGAGCGTCGCGCCGGGATGGCGAGAGAAGAAGCCCATCACCTTGCTTTCCATGTGCGTGATGTGGTGGGCGCCGTCGCGCAACACCTGGTACTGGCGGGACCGGAACTGGTGCATCACGCCGTGGACGAGCTCGACCACCGCCTCGGCCGAGGAGGCCGGAAGACGCGACGCGGACGCAGTGTCCACATGATTGACATTGTCAACTGATTTGCGCATGATGGATGACATTGTCAACCATATCGAAGCCGACCGCCACTCGCGGGCGGCCCTCAGGAACCCTTCGCATGAACAGCCCCACGACCGCGCGCCGCGTCGAGCGCGTCCGCCACGAACTCAAGCGCCGCAACCTCACGGTGACGCACGTCGAGCAACTGACGCCGAACTTTCGCCGCATCACCTTCGCCGACGAGTCGCTGGGCGACTTCGTCAGCGCCTCGTTCGACGACCACATCAAGGTGTTCGTCGACGACGCCCGCCGCGACTACACGCCGCGCAGCTTCGACAACGCCGCCCGCGAGCTGGTGATCGAGTTCGCGTTGCACGGCGAAGGCCCGGCCGCCGAATGGGCCGCGCAGGCCGCACCCGGCCACACGCTGGCCATCGGCGGGCCCAAGGGGTCGATGATCGTGCCGCTGGACTACGACTGGCACCTGCTGGTCGGCGACGAGACCGCGTTCCCCGCCGTCGCCCGCCGCCTCGAGCAATTGCCCGCCGGTGCCCGGGCCATCGTCATCCTGCAGGCCGCGGACGCCGCCGACCGGCGCCAGTTCAAGAGCATCGCCAACGTCGACCTCACCTGGGTCGCGACCGACGCGCAACTGCTGGCCGCCGTGCGCACCCTGGCGCTGCCCGAAGGCGACGGCTACGCCTGGTGCGCCGGCGAGGCGACCTGCACGGCGGCGTTGCGACGCGAGCTGGTGGACGTCAAGGGCCACCCGCGCGAATCGATCCGCGCCGCCGCGTATTGGAAACGCGGCGCGACCGGGCACCACGAAAATCTCGAATGACTATTTGCCGGCCAAGGGCGTGACCAGGTCCGCCAACGCCGCCAGCTCGTGCGCATTCGCGTCGGAGACGAAGCAGAAGGCCAGGCCACCCTGTGTCCGCTCGATCACGTTGAAGCCGCGCACGACGCGCGTGGCCTCGGTGCCGGTGACGGCGCCCGATTCGGCCGGACGCACGAACACGGAGATCACGTGCGCGCCGTGGCGATACACCAGGGCGGCGGCCGTTTCGCCGGCGAGCACGTCGCGCCGCGCCCCGAGCAACGGGTAGCCCTGGTCGGCCAGGTCGACCACCGGCGGCACGAAGTTCAGGCGCGCCGACAGCCACGGCCGCACCGTGTGCTGGTCGGAGCTCGCGACCTCGATCGGATGCTCCACCAGCAACGCCCGGGTATGCGCGCTGACGGCCTCGGAGGCCTCGGCCGTCTGCTGCAGGCTCAACGCGTCGCCGCGATGCCAGCCCAGCGCACCGGGATCGACGGCCACCAGCGTGCACAGCGTGGCGACCAGCGCGCCGCCGATGCCGGTCGCCCACGGGAGCGCGGCGCGGCGGCGCGCGGGCGCCCGCTCGCGCGGGACGTCCGCGGACGTGCCCGCGCTCGTGCGCGAAGGCAACATCGCCAGCAGGCTCGCACGCAACGCGTCGGGCGCCGCATGCCGCGACGCCTGCGCACGCACCGCGTCGCGCAGCGCGCGCCGTTCGTCGTAGCGCCGCCGCAGGGCCGGCTCGGCCCCCAGCCGGCGTTGCAGCGCGAGGCTGGCCGGCGCGTCGAGTTCGTCGTCGAGCAGCGCGTCCAACCAGAGATCGTCGTCGTTCATGCCAGGCTCCTCGTGGCTTCGGGACGCAGTGCGACGGCCAGCAGGTGGCGTGCGCGCGAGAGGCGCGACATCACGGTGCCGATCGGCACGTCGGTGATGCGCGCGATGTCGCGGTACGACAGCTCCTCGAGCTCGCGCAGCACCACCGCCTCGCGAAACGCGATCGGCAGCGCGGCGATCGCGGCGTCGATCTCGCGGCGCTCGGCGCGCCGGATCGCCAGCGACTCCGGATCGCTGGACGGCGCACCCTCGGCCAGCGCGGCGTCGAGCTCGTCGTCGGGCACGTCCACCTCGCCCGGCCGACGCGCGCCCAGCCACGCGAACGCCGCGTTGCGCACGATCGCCAGCAGCCACGGCCGCGGGTCACCGCCGCGAAACCCGTCGAAATGGCGCAGCGCACGCACGAGCGCATCCTGCACGACGTCCTGCGCATCGTGGGCGTCGCGCACCAGCCAGCGCGCGAGGTTGTAGGCCGCATCCAGGTGCGGCAGCACCGATGCGGCGAAGCGCTCCTGGGCGTCGTCTTTCATGAAGGTCGTCAGGCGTGGACGACGAGGTGACCGTTCATCCCTTCGTGTCCGTCGCCGCAGAATACATCGCACAGGAAGTCGAAGCGACCGACCTTTTCTGCCGTGAACGGCACGCGCGACACCTCGCCCGGCACGATCAGCGCGCGCAGCCCGAGCTCCGGCGCGAAGAAGCCCATCGCCACCTCCGGCGCGGTGAATTCGAGCACCACGGACTCCCCCTGGCGCACCGTGATCTCGTTGGGAATGAAGACGAACTTGCGGGCGACGACCGGGATGACGCGCGCATCGCCGCCTTGCGTCGCCGCACGCGCCGCAACCGCCACCAGCGTGGCGGCGAACCCGGTGAGCAGGAGCCGTCGATCCATGTTCAGGCTCCCGTGACGCCATGCTGCTCGATCGCGTACTCCGCGACGGCATGCCGATCGACCTCGCGAAAGCCCAGGCCGCGGTACGGCTGCGACGGATCCCATTTGATCGGGGTGCGCTGCGGCTGCGAACCCGGCGCCGGCAGCGGAAAGATCAGCGAAGTCGCGGCGTGGTGCGCGATGTGACCGGTCTGGTGATGGTGCTCCTGGTGGATGTGGCCGTAGAACACGGTGACGTTGGCGTGGGGCATCAGCTGCGCCACCACCTGGTCGCCGTCGCGCGTGGCCCAGTCCCATTGCGGCGCGAGGTCGAACAGCGGGCGATGGGTCAGCACGACCACGGGCGCGTCCTTGTCCAGCGGGGCCAGATCCTGCGCGAGCCAGGCCAGTTGCTCGTCGCCGACGCGGGCGCCCGGATCCGAGACGTTGTCCAGCGCGATGAAGTGCACGCCACGGTGGTCGAAGCTGTAGTGCGTCGGCCCGAAGAACTCCTGGAACGCGGCGCCCCGATCGAGCGAGGCGTCGTGCTCGCCGGGCAGGAAGCGCAGGTCGCGCACCTTCAGGTCGGACACGATCGCCTTGAACTCGCGCAGCCGCTTGCGGCGCTCCTGCGGATCGTCGGTGGTATGCGTCAGGTCGCCGGTGAAGACGATGAAGTCGGGCTGCATGGGCAGCGCGTTGACCTCGGCCACCGCGCGCGCGAGGGTCGTGCGCGCCTGCGGATTCACGGCCGGGCCCTCGAAGCCCCAGTGGCTGTCGGACAACTGGACGAAATGGAAGTCGGTGGACGGCGCGGCGGCGCGCGCCGCGCAGCCGGCCAGCCCGGAGGCGAAGACCACGCCGGCACCGACGCCGGCCAGGCGCAGGAAGTCGCGGCGATCGAAATCGGCAGGCATGGGAACTCCTCTGATGGATGGATGTCCCTGCTAGATCGCGCGACCCACGGTTTTATTCCCGCCGCCAACAAGATCGTCATCGGACGCGCGTGAGGGAGAATCGTCCGCATGGGCTTCATCCTCGAATTCCCCGATTCGGAGCTGCTCGACGTGGTGGTGGACGGCGCCGCCGTGCGCCTGCGCTTCTCCGCCGCCGCCGTGCACGACGCCGCGGGCGAGAGCGGCTGGCTGACGTCCGTGCAGCTCGAATTCACCGGCGCCACGGTGCACGGCGACACGACGCACGCGTTCGGCAAGGTCTCCCACGCCGCGCTGCGCCGCGGCGACCGCGGTGTCGCGCGGCTTGCCGTGCCCGGCACGTTGACTCGTGATCTCGAACTGGCGCTGCGCCTGGCCAACGGCACGCAGTTCGTCGTGCACGGCGACTCGCTCGCGTCGAGCGTCGCCGATGACGCCCGTTTCGCGCCCGACCTGTCGTGCTGAGGATCGCCGTGCCCCGCCGCGACCGAAGCGCCGCAGGGATGCGTGGCCCGGCTCAGTCCCGGTCGGCCGCCCGGCGCAACAAGTCGAGCGCCCGCAGGCCGTGCTCGGGGTGCGTGGCCGCCCCGACGCAAACGGACACCAGCAACAGCTCGCCCGCGATCCGGTAGTCGCCGTTGACCAGGCGCTCGAGGCGCCGGCCCACGCGCTCCGCCACCGCCGAATCGGTGCCGGGCATCACCACGCAGGTATCGCGATCGCTCTCGCGCAGGATGGAATCGCTGCCGCGCACGGCGTTGCCGATCCGGTTCGAGACCTCCTGGCGCACGCGCTGTTCCATGTGCGCGCTGACCTTGCCGCCAGGGCACTCGATCGCGTCGACGCTGACCCACAACAGCGACAGCACGCCGCGGCGGCGGCGGCACTGCGACAGGTGCAGCTCGAGCCGCGCCTCCACCTCAGCCGGGCCCGATACCGGCGTCGAGCGCGGCACCGTCGCCGGGCGTTCCGGCGCGCCGGAATCGGCGCTGTCTTCTTCGCGTTCGGGTCGAGTGGGCGACATCACGGCGTTCCTCCGGTGGGGCGCCTCGGCTGCGATGACAGCGGCGCGTCGAGACAGGTGAGAAGCGGTGTGCCGGGTCGGCCCTCCGGCCTCCCTTCCGCCCGAAACACCGCTCCTCACTGAATAAAACGGGGACCAAGCGGCAAACCCGACAGGAGGTCATCCAAAAATGTGTAACAGCAGGTTAGAGTGGGGGTATGCGTGCGCTACCAGCCCGAAACGCGAGCCCATGTCCGATATCACCTCCTTGCTGAAGGCCGCAGCCGCGGGCAACCACCAGGCGGCCGACCAGGCGTTCGCCCTGCTCTACGCCGACCTTCAGCGCCTGGCCCACAGCCGCATGCGCCGATCCGGCAACATGACGATGCTGGATACCACCGCCCTGGTGCACGAAAGCTGGCTGCGCTTCCAGGGCGCCGGGGACGCCGTCTTCGCCGACCAGCAACACTTCATGGGGTATGCGGCACGCGTGATGCATTCGGTGGTCGTGGACTTCGTGCGCACCCGGCGCGCGGCCAAGCACGGCGGCGACGTCGAACACGTGACGCTCAATACCGCCATCGGCGACTCCCTCTCGCGGCAGGACGACGAGATCCTGCGCGTCGACGACGCGATGCAGGAGCTCGCAGCGGCCGACAAGCGTCTCCACGACGTGGTGGAATTGCGCTACTTCGGCGGGCTGTCGGAGGCCGACATCGCCGCGATCCTCGGCGTGACCGAGCGCACCGTGCAGCGCGATTGGCACAAGGCCCGGCTTTTTCTCTCCTCGGCGTTGAATTCATGAGCGTTGGCAAAGAGACCTGGGGCAAGCTGTCACCGTTGCTTGACGAACTGCTCGATCTGTCGGACGACGAGCGCGATGCACGCCTGGCCACGCTGCGCGCCCAGGATCCGGCGCTCGCCGACGCCGTCGCCACGATGCTGCAGCACCTGCCCGCGATCGAGCGCGGCGAATTCATGCCGGCGTCGGCGTTGCCCACGCCGGGCGGCCTGGCCGGCCAGGCGATCGGGCCCTACGCGCTGGTACGCGAGATCGGCCACGGGGGCATGGGCACCGTCTGGCTGGCGCGCCGCACCGACGGCCGCTACGAGGGCGAGGTGGCGATCAAGTTCCTGCGCTCGGGGCTGTTCGGCCACGGCGACGCGGCACGCTTCGAACGCGAGGGCAGCATTCTCGCGCGCCTGTCCCACCCGCACATCGCGCGCCTGCTCGATGCCGGCGTCATGGCCGACGGCGCGCAGCCCTACCTCGTCCTCGAGTACATCGACGGCCAACCGATCGACGAGTACTGCCACCGCCTCGCGCTGTCCGTGGAGGCGCGCCTGCGCCTGATGCTCGATGTACTGGCCGCCGTGGCACAGGCGCACAACCGCCTGATCCTGCACCGCGACCTGAAGCCGACCAACATCCTCGTCACGCAGGCGGGCGAGGTGAAGCTGCTGGACTTCGGCATCGCCAAGCTGCTGGACGACGCCGGCGCCGGCGCGGAGACCGCGCTGACCGCGCGCGCCGGCAACGCCTTCACGCCGGAGTTCGCGGCGCCCGAGCAGTTGCAGGGCGGCGACGTGACCACGGCCACCGACGTCTACGCGCTGGGGGTGCTGATGTACCTGCTGCTGGGTGGCGAACATCCCACCGCCGCGCCCACCGGCGCGCCGCTCGATCACATGCGCTCGGTCATCGAGACCGTGCCCAAGCGGCTGTCCGACGCCGTGCTGCGCCGGGGCGGACCGACCACGCGCTGGTCGGCGGAATCGCGCAAGCTGTCCAGCGAGGTCAAGGGCGACGTCGAGACCATCGTCGCCAAGGCGCTGAAGAAGGCACCGTCCGAACGCTACGCCAATGCTGCGGCGCTCGCCGACGACATCCGGCGCTACCTGGCCCATGAGCCGATCGCGGCCCGTCCCGATGCGCCGCTGTATCGCGCGACCCGCTTCGTGCAGCGACACCGTGCCGGCGTGGCGGCAGCGAGCCTCGCGGTGATCGGGCTGAGCGTGGGCATCGGCGTGGCGCTGTGGCAGGCGCGCGAGGCGCGCGCGCAGCGCGTGCAGGCGGAAGGATTGATCGAGTACATGATCGGCGACTTGCGCAAGAAGTTGCAGCCGGTCGGGCGGCTCGACGTGCTCGATGGCGTCGGCTTGAAGGCGCTCGACTACTACGCGGCGCAGGACCTCGACTCCCTCGACGCCGACTCGCTCGGCCGCCGCGCGCGCGCCTTCCACATGATCGGCAGCCTGGCCGAACAGCGCGGCCGCTTCGAGGAGGCCGCGCGCGACTTCCAGCAGGCCGCCGACACCACCAGCCGGCTGCTGCAGGCGCATCCCGACGACCCGCAGCGCATCTTCGACCAGTCGCAGAGCGAGTACTACGTCGGGTACGTGCAGTGGTATCGCGGCCGGCTGCACGAGGCCGAGGCCGCGTTCCGGCGCTATCGGGAAATGGCGCAACGCATGAATGCCGCCAGGCCCGGCGACCACGACTGGCAGCTGGAGAACGTGTTCGCGAAGACCAACGTCGGCATCGTGCTGACCGAGTTGGGCCGTGCCGACGAAGCGTTGCCCTTGCTGTCGCAGGCCCGCACCGAAATCGCACGGATCGCCCTCAGCCATCCGGAGGACGCGGTAAGCGAAGGCAACACCATCGGCTGGAGCGTGATCGCCTACGCCGCGCTGGGGCGCGACGAAGAGGCGATTCGAGCCGACAACGACAAGATCGCCGCCGCGCAGCGCGCACCGAACGCGGACAAGGACCAGGATGTGCAGTTCCTCGTGGCCAATGCGCACCACGAGATCGCGAACTGGGAGCGCGACCTCGGCCGCCTCGACGACGCCCTGGCGTCGGCGCGCCGCGCGCTCGGCGAACTCCAGGTGCTGAACGCGCGCGACCCGGCGAACGTCGACACCATCGGAGAGCTGGTTAGTTCGCAGGCCTTGCTCGCCGCACTGCTGGCGGACCACGGTAACCGCGAGGGTGCGCGCGAACAGCTGGGCCAGGCGAGCGCTCGACTGGCGACGCTGATGGCACGCCCAACGCCCAAGCGAGCCTGGCGCCTCTCGCACAACGCCCGCATCGCCGAGGAGCGGGGGCGCCTGGCCGAGAGCGACGAGGAGGGCGCCGCCGCTGACGCCGCCCTGTCCACCTTCCTGGACGAGGTGCGGATGTACGAGTCCCAGGGCAGCGTGGTGCCGGAATCGGACGCCGTTCTGATCGGCAGCGCCGGCCTGATGCACGGCGACCTCCTGGCGCGCGCCGGCCATGCCGAACAGGCACGCAAGGCGTGGCAGGCCGCCGCTGCACGCATCCGCCCCATTGCGGATCGGCTCAATCCGGCAGCGATGACGCGACTCGGAGAGCTGGACTTGCGCCTCGGCGGGATTCAAGATGCGCATGCCTGGGCCGATAGAGTCCTGGGCACGACCTATCGGCACCCCGCCTTTGCCGATCTTCAAAAACGACTCGGGCCGACGCAACTGGCGGGGGAAGCGTCCAGGCCCTGATCAAGGGAAACTTCATGACAGACACACCCAAGCGCGTCGTTCCGGTCACGGTCGACGTCGTACCCACGGGGCCTGACAGCGTCGACATCATCTGCAGACCCAACACGGCCGACGTCGTCAAGGACAGCAGCAACGTGCTGATCACTTTCACGCTGGCCACCGAGGGCTATCGCTTCCGCAAGTCCAAGACCATCGAGCTGGATGTGCCGCAGGCCGACTTCCCCTACAAGTCGTGGACCATCACCGACACGCAGGCCTGCTTGTACGACCGAAACAAGGACGCCGACACGCTGAAGTACACCGTGTGGGTAGTCGACATCGCAACCGGCAAGGAATACCACGTCGACCCCGAGATCAAGAACGGCGGCGGCGGTATCGGCGACGACTACTGACCCGCCTCAAACCGCATAGAGCGCCGCGATGGCGCTCACGCGCTCCACCAGCTCGCGGCGCAATGCCGCGGGCTTCAGCACCTCGGCCTGCACGCCGAGGCGCAATACCTGGGCGGCGGCGTGCGGGATCGATTCGATCGGGATCGTCACGCGCCGCCAGCCCGTCTCGTCCGGTTCGCTCGCGGACGCCTCGGCGGCCTGTGCCACCGCGGCGCCGAGATCGCGCAACTGCCTCAACCCCGACGCCGACACGCGCAACTGCGCCGTGTCCACCGCCAGTTCCTTCTCGAAGCGCTTCGTCGCCGCCAGCCACCATGCGGCCAGGTCGAAGCCGGCCGGCCGCTCGAAAGCCTCGTCGGTGACGGCCAGCTCGAGGATGTTGGACAGCCGATACGTGCGCACGCCCATGCCCACCTGCGCCGCCAGGTACCAGATGCCGGCCTTCAGCACGAGCCCCAGCGGATCGACGCGACGCGACACCTCGCCCTTCCAGCTCTCGTAGCGCATCGCGACGCGGCGCTCGCTCCACACCGCCTGCGCGATCGCCGGCAGGTGGTCGGTGGCTGACGGGCCGCGGTACCAGTCGATCGGGTCGAGGTGGAAGCGCGCACTGACGCGGCGGGCGTCCTCGCGCCAGCCGTCCGGCAGCGCGGCCAACAGCTTCAGCTGCGCCGACGCCATCGCCTCGCCCAGGCCCAGCTCCGCTGCCGGACCCGGAAGGCCGCCCAGGAACATCGCCTGCGCCTCGGGTGCCGTGAGGCCGTCGACGCGCGTGCGCCACCCCGGCTGGAGCTGGAAGCCGCCGAGGCGGCCGCGGTCGGCCCAGATCGGCACGCCGGAGGCGCTCAGCTCGTCGACGTCACGATGGATCGTGCGCACCGACACCTCCAGCGCCTCGGCCAGCACCTGCGCGCTCACGCGGCCACGTGACTGCAGGAGCATCAGGAGCGACAGGAGGCGGCTGGCACGCATGAAACGCAGTGTGCCCCAAATACATGACATGCCTTGGCATGTATTCCTTGCGAGGATGGCCCCATCGCATCAAGACAAGGAGTGCACGCCATGACATCCCCCGCCGTCGCCGAGTTCCCGGTGCTCGAGTTGCGCCAGTACACGCTGCATCCCGGTCGCCGGGACGAGCTGATCGCGCTGTTCGAGCGCGAGTTCGTCGAGTCGCAGGAAGAGGCCGGCATCCGGCTGATCGCCACGTTCCACGATCTTGACGATCCCGACCGCTTCGTCTGGATCCGCGGTTTTCCCGACATGGCGGCGCGTGCCGATGCGCTGGGCGCCTTCTACGGCGGCCCGGCGTGGAAGCGGCACCGCGACGCGGCCAACGCCACGATGGTCGACAGTGACGACGTGCTGCTGCTGCGCCCGCTCGGTTGCGACCAGGGGCTGAAGGCGGCGCTGCAGCCGCGCCTCCCGGTCGGCGCCGCGTTGCCCGGCGGGATCTTCACGATCACGATATGCCCGCTGCGCGAGCCGGCGACCGAGGCTCTCGTGCACGCGTTCGACCAGTGCATCCATCCCTGGTGGGTGGGCGTGGGCGGCGACCTGCTGGCCTGTTGGGTGACCGAGTCCGCCGCGAACAACTTCCCGCGCCTGCCCGTGCGCGAGGGCGAGCCGCACGTCGCGTGGCTCACCCGCTTCGACGACGAGGCCGCGCAACGGCGCCATGCCGCCTTGCTGGAGGCCTCCGGTTGCCTCGAACGCGCCGAGTGGCGCGCCCTTCTTTCCGGCGCGGCGTCGCAGTTGCGCCTCGCACCCACCCCCCGTTCGGCGCTGCGCCGCCGTCATTCACTTGAAAGCTGAGACCATGACCACCCACACCCCCGAGTACATTGGCCGCCCGCACGACTTCGACTTCCTCGTCGGCGGAACCTGGCTCGTCGCCAACCGCCGCCTGCGCAGGCGCCTCTCCGACGTCGCCGACTGGGCGTCCTTCGAGCACAGCTTCCGCGCCAGCGTGCTGATGGACGGCCAGATCTCGATCGACGAGAACGTGTTCACGAGCCAGGGCTTCACCGGCGTCACCTTTCGGACGCTGGACGTCGAGGCCCGGCGCTGGGCGATCTACTGGATCAACAGCCGCGATGGTCGCGTGCAGCCGCCGGTGCACGGCGGCTGGAGCGGCGACCGCGGCGTGTTCCTCGGCGACGACGAGGACGACGGCCGGCCGGTACACGTGCGCTTCCTGTGGGAACGCCTGGGCCCGGACACGGCACGCTGGTCGCAGGACTTCGCGCTGATTGGACGCGACGGCGAAGCCGACGGGCCATGGGAGACGAACTGGGTGATGGAGATGCACCGGGTCAAGGACTGACGCCCTGCCACGCACCGCCCGCCGGTCGGTCGTCCCGGAAGTTGGACGGAACCCAGCGGTCGCGCAGCACCATGAACGGCGCCTCCACCAGCTTGTAGAGCAGGCCACCCACCGCGACGCACGCCAGCGTGATGACGGCCAGGCGCATGCCGTCCGACACGCCCAGCGGCTTCAGCTGCTGGGCGAGGAAGTACGCCAGCGGCTTGTGCGACAGGTAGGTCGAGTACGACCACAGGGCGAGCGGCGCCGCGCCGGGAACCTGCCAGCGCAGCGGCGTCGCCCGCGGGCTCAGTGCCGCCACCACCAGCAGCGCGAACGACAGCGCCAGCAACGAGTAGCCGAACGCCGTCATGAAGAAGCCGTAGCCGACGCCGTCGATGAAGTAGAGCCGGTACGCGGCCGTCAGCATCGCCAGCGTCGCTGCCGCACCGGCGACGAAGACCACATGGCCGTGCGCCATCAGGCGATCCCACAGCGGGCGATGGAAGTTCTTGAGCATCGCCACCGCCACGCCGGGAATGAACTCGTCGAAACGGCACGGCGTGGCGTAGTACACCCACGACATGTACTGCGCCTCTTGACCCGCGGCGCCATGGCGCTGCCACAGCACGATGCGCGAGGCCACCCCGAGCGCCACCAGCGCGCCCATCAGCGCCCACCCGTGCCTGCGCGTGAGCGTGACGCCGCGCGAGCGCCCGTGCGCGAAGAGGGCACCGAGCGCCAGCACCGCGGGCAGCACCAGGTAGAACTGCTCCTCGATGCACAGCGACCACGCGTGCGAGAACGCGGTGCCGGCCTCCAGCCCGATGTTCTGCGTGAAGGTGAGGAAGCGCCACCACGGCGGCGGCGCGCGGCCGCCCAGCGCCGCCGGAAACAGCGCGAACGCCGCCAGCACCAGCCAGAAGACCGGCAGCGTGCGCAGAGCGCGGCGGGCGTAGAAGCGCGGCAGCGACAGGCGTTCGCCGCGCGCGATGCCGGCGAACAGCTGATTGGCGATCAGGTAGCCGCTCAGCACGAAGAAGAGGTCGACGCCGACCCACCCGACGTCGCTGAGCCAGCCGAACGTGGGCGCGCGGCTCACGAAGATCTCGTAGTGGTACATGAACACGAGCGCGATCGCGCAGGCGCGCAGCGTGTCGAGTCCGGGGTTGCGGGAGCGGGCGGTCGTCATGGACGGGTCAGAGCGTCGCCGCGCTGCAAAGATCCGTCGCTCCGCGAATATTTCTCGACGAGGCGGACGACCGTGCGCCAGTTGCGCGTCGTGGCCGGCTCTCCCAATGTCCGCTCGAGCCAGGCGTTGGGCGATCCGCCCGAACTGCCGACCCAGCGGCTGACGCTGAGCACCTGGTTGCCATCTGCGCGCAGCATTTCCAGATCGCCCCGCGCCGTCACGAACGGCAGCGGCGGCAGCGGCTTGCACGCGGCGCCCAGAAAGGTGATGCAGCAGGCATCGCGACCTTCGGCCACCTGACCCACGAACGGATCGCTTGCCACGAGCACCCTCAACTCCGCCACGCTCCGCACGAACACCGGCTCCCGCATCCCGCAACTCACCCGCATCGCCTCGCACGCACGAGTCGCGACAGCCCGCGCCCGCGCCCCGGGCGCGACCGTGAACACCAGCGTTCCGTTGACCTGGAACGACTCCGCGCTCGCCGCCCCCGAAGCAAGGAACGCGTCCTCCAGCTGCACCCGCGTCGGACTGTTCGGCCGCCCCAGGTTGACGTTGCGCAGGAACGCGGCGTAGCGAACCGCGCTCATGGCTTCGCGTCGAACGCGGCCAGCGAACGCACGTAAAGCGACGCGTCGCCGATCGTGTTGTGGCTCGCGCCAGGAACGACGACGTAGTCGACCTGGCCAACCGGGAAGCGCGAGCGCAGCAGCTCGGTGCTGGCGGCGGGGATCACCTCGTCGTTCTCGGCGCGCAGGATCAACACCGGCGCCTTGATGCCGGGCACGTAGCGCCATGACTCGTACTTGTCGACCAGCAGCCAGCGCACGGGAAACATCGGGAATTGCCGCTGCGCGATCCCCAGCAGGCTGTCGTAGGGCGTCACCAGCACCAGCTTGGCGACCGGCCGGGTGCTCGCCAGGCGCGCGGCGACGCCGGTGCCCAGGCTGCGTCCGATGACGATCACGTCCGGGTGTTGCGCATGCACCTTGTCGAACAGGCCGGCGGCGTCGGCGGCGATGTCGGCCTCGGTCGGACGGCCGGCGCTGCCGCCGTAGCCGCGGTAGTGCAGCATGACGATCTCGCGCTCGGGGAAGGCCGCCACCAGTGGCGCGACGCTGCTGGAGACGTCCTCGCCGTTGCCGCCGAAATACAGCACCGCGCCGGGACCGGCATGCGGCCGCACCGTCAGCTGCAACAGCGTCTCGCCGCTCTGGAAGGTGCCGGCCAGTTGCGTCGGGCCGAGGCGGCGCGGCGTGGGGAAGTACTGGAACGAGCGCTGCAGCGTGTAAAGGGCGACGCAGAAGCCGAGGTACGCGACGACGACGGTGGCGAGGGTCAGGGTGAGCATGCGTCGCATCGGGCAAGTGGACAGGAGAGACCGATGTTATTGTGGATGATGACCACCGCCGACCCGCTCCTGCTCGCCACCGTCCGCGTCTCGACGTTCCTGGGCCCGCTGCTGCAGACGAACGCCAGCGGCTTCTTCTTCGAGCGCGACGAGCGGCTTTACCTGGTCACCAGCCGGCACGTGGCGATCGATTCGCCCAACAAGCACCTGCCCGATCGCCTCGAGATCGAGCTCCACCTCGACGGCGTCGACCTGACGCGCTCGACCGGCTTCTCGATCCCGCTCTACGCCGAAGGCAAGAGCCTGTGGCGCCAGGGCCGCGACAGCGGCGGCGAGGTGGACATCGCCGTGCTGGAGCTCGACCGCACGAAGCTGCCGCCGGACGGCGTGCTGCGCGCGTTCACGCCCGCGCAACTGGCCCGCCCGGACGACGACATCGGCGTGGGCGCGTCGCTGCTGGTCTCCGGCTTCCCGCTTGGCTTCCATGATGCACTGCACCATCTCCCTGTCGTGCGCCAGGCGATCGTCGCCTCGTCGTACGGCATCCGGTTCCAGGGACAGGGCTTCTTCCTGACCGATGCGCGCATGCACCGCGGAGCCAGCGGCGCGCCGGTCGTGATGCGCGATCCGGCCCTGCCGCCGCGCAACCCGACGCTGCCGTGGCTGCTGCTGGGCGTGCACTCGGCGCGCCTGGACATGGGCGATCGCGACCAGGTGCTCGACGAGTCGCTGGGCCTCAACTGCGCCTGGTACGCGGACATCCTGATGACGCTGACCGGTCCCCAGCCGGAAGAGTCCGAGCTGGCGCCGGTCGACGTGCCTCCCGCCGCTGCGTGACGTCGCACAAGTGTTCCATCCTGGGACACGCGGAGCGTGACAAGGCGCCACATGATGCGCCGGTCGCGTGACCGTTCGTCGGTGTTTACGTTGACGACATGACGCCGGCGCGGCCTTTGGCGCCGGTCTTGACAGGCTGGCACGCGACTCGCAATGTGGACGTTCGACAGGGGCCTCGTGGCGGCGCATCGTGCGCTCGACCGGGAGCCTTGTTCCAGACGTCATACCACCTCAGGAGACTCGCAATGGACATGCTCGAACCCGGCCGTTTCGGCTACGCCGTCAATTTCAAGAAGCGCTATGGCAACTACATCGGGGGCGAATGGGTGCCGCCGACCAAGGGCGAATATTTCGAGAACATCACGCCGATCACCGGCCGCGCGTTCTGCGAGATCCCGCGCTCCACCGCCGAGGACGTCGAACTGGCGCTCGACGCGGCCCATGCCGCCAAGACCGCCTGGGGCAAGGCCTCGCCGACCACGCGCGCCAACATCCTCAACAAGATCGCCGACCGCATGGAGCAGAACCTGGAGCTGCTCGCCAATGCCGAGACCTGGGACAACGGCAAGCCGCTGCGCGAGACGATGGCCGCCGACATCCCGCTGGCGATCGACCACTTCCGCTACTTCGCCGGCTGCGTGCGCGGCCAGGAAGGCGGCATCAGCGAGATCGACGAAACCACCTACGCGTACCACTTCCATGAGCCGCTCGGGGTGGTCGGCCAGATCATTCCGTGGAACTTCCCCATCCTGATGGCCGTGTGGAAGCTCGCGCCGGCACTCGCCGCGGGCAACTGCGTGGTCCTCAAGCCCGCCGAGCAGACCCCCGCGTCCATCCTCGTGCTGGCCGAGGTCATCGGCGACCTGCTGCCCAAGGGCGTGCTCAACATCGTCAACGGCTTCGGCCTGGAGTGCGGCAAGCCGCTGGCCTCGAACAAGCGCATCGCCAAGATCGCGTTCACCGGCGAGACGACGACCGGCCGGCTGATCATGCAGTACGCGAGCCAGAACCTGATCCCGGTGACGCTGGAGCTGGGCGGCAAGTCGCCCAACATCTTCTTCGCCGATGTGCTGAGCAAGGACGACGCGTTCTTCGACAAGGCGCTCGAAGGCTTCGCGATGTTCGCGCTGAACCAGGGCGAGGTCTGCACCTGCCCGTCGCGCGTGCTGATCCAGGAGTCGATCTACGACCAGTTCATCGAGCGCGCCGTCAAGCGCGTGGCCGCGATCAAGCAGGGCAACCCGCTGGACATGTCCACGATGATCGGCGCGCAGGCCTCCAGCGAGCAGTTGGAGAAGATCCTGAGCTACCTCGACCTGGGCAAGCAGGAAGGCGCACAGTGCCTGATCGGCGGCGAGCGCAACCTGCTCAAGGACGACCTGGAGGGCGGCTACTACGTCAAGCCCACCGTGTTCAAGGGCCACAACAAGATGCGCATCTTCCAGGAAGAGATCTTCGGCCCGGTCGTTTCCGTGACGACGTTCAAGGACGAGGAAGAAGCCCTGTCGATTGCCAACGACACGCTGTACGGCCTGGGCGCGGGCGTGTGGTCGCGCGACATGAACACCGCGTTCCGCATGGGCCGCGGCATCCAGGCCGGGCGCGTGTGGACGAACTGCTATCACGCGTACCCGGCGCACGCGGCGTTCGGCGGCTACAAGCAGTCGGGCATCGGGCGCGAGAACCACAAGATGATGCTGGATCACTACCAGCAGACCAAGAACCTGCTCGTGAGCTACAGCGACCAGGCCCTCGGGTTCTTTTGAGCAGAAATGGAGCCCCACGGTCGCTGGCGCTCCCTGCCCCCGAGGGGCCGGCCGCGACTGGCCTGGCAAAGCCAGATCCAGCGCTCCCTTGACTCCCGCCGCAGGTGCACCAGCGCCGGCGGCGGGATTGTCCGTCTCTTGCGAACTGGATCTGCGTGATGAACGAATTGGCTGTTGAAGTTCCGGCCCAGGTCGTGGCCACGGACGCCGCATTGGGGCTGATCCGGGAATTGCAGGGCCGCTACGGCGACCTGATGTTCCACCAGTCCGGCGGCTGCTGCGACGGCAGCGCGCCGATGTGCTTTCCGCTGGGTGACTTCATCATCGGCGACAACGACGTCCACCTCGGCGACATCGGCGGCGTGCCGTTCTACATCAGCGAGTCGCAGTACGAGTACTGGTGCCACACGCAGTTGATCATCGACGTCGTGCCCGGGCGCGGCGGCATGTTCTCGCTCGAAGGGCCGACGGGCAAGCGCTTCCTCACGCGTTCGCGCTTCTACGAGGACGCGGAGTGGAACGCGCTGGTGGCGAGCGGCAAGGCGAAGAACTGAGGTAAAAGAGGGGCATGAACCCCTCGGCGTCGCTTCCGTTTCCCGCTTCCGGCCGCGCCGCTTCCGAATCGCAGGCCGACGAGGAACCGCCGCACGGTGACCTGGTCACCGTCACGCGTGTCTTCAATTCGCTGGAAGCCGAGATGTTGCGCGGCTGCCTGGAGGCCGAGGGCATTCCGGTGACCCTGGGCGACGTTCAGATGGTGCAGACCTATTCCGTGGGGCTCGCGCTCGGCGGCATCCGCATCATGGTGCCGGCCCCGTTCGCCGACGTCGCCCGCTCGACGGTGGATGCGTTCGAACACGGTGATCTCGCCATCGACGAGCTGCCCGCCGACTCGGCGCCAGCGGTGGCCGACGTGGAGACGATGTCCACGCTCGGCTGGTCGCGCGCGACCTGGATCATTCTCGCGATCGTCGTCTTGGCCGTCATCGTGTTCTGACGAGGCGCATACTCGTATTCTCCCTTTCCTGTTTCCGAAGCGCTCCGTGCGGGCTTCGCCCCACGGCCATGCCCGGTTATGAAATCAAGCAGGAACGCGTCGCCATCGCCGGCGTCGAGGACCTGGTCATTCGTTCGCTGCTCGACAAGCAGCAGTTCTCCGACCCGCAGGGCGACGCCGAGCGTCTTGGCATCTCGTCCTCGCTGTGGCCGCTGTTCGGGCTTCTGTGGCCGTCGGGCAGCCACCTGGCGGCGCGGCTGGGCGCGCGCAGCATCGTCAAGACCGACCGCATCCTGGAGATCGGCTGCGGCCTGGGACTGGCCAGCCTGGTCGGCCACCGCGCCGGCGCGGACGTGACGGCCAGCGACTGCCATCCGCTCGCGGGACGCTTTCTCGCGCACAACCTCGTGCTCAACGACCTCGGCCCGATGAAGTACCGCCATGGACAATGGCCCGGCGTGGTGCTGCCGCGCGACGCGATCGACGAACGCGCGCCGGTCGTCGTGCACGGCGCGTTCGACCTGATCATCGGCAGCGACGTGCTCTACGAGCGCGACGAGCGCGGGACGCTGGCCGACTTCATTGCGGCGCTGGCGGCGCCGGCGTCCGAGGTCTGGATCGTCGATCCGAATCGCGGCAACCGCAGCGCGTTCCACAAGAACATGGCGCGCCACGGCTTCCGCATGGAAGAGACTTTTCTTGACCATGATCAAAGGGATGGCGTGGCGGCGTACAAAGGGCGGATGCTCACCTACGTGCGGCAGTAGGCTCGACGCTTGCCGCAATCATCTGGGGCCGCACCCGCGGCCAAGGAGTCCGCATGAATCCCCTCGTCAATCGCCACAACCCCGCCGTCGACATCGGCCCCCGGCCCGCCGACGCGCCGATGCAGGTGCCGCCGCTGTCGCAGGAATCGACGCATACCCTGGGCGCCGAGGACGTCAACACCCGCTACCAGGGCGGCCTGTTCCTGCCGGGTTGGCTGAAGATCGAGTTGCAGCCCACCGCCGAGCAGGGTCCGGGCGGGTAGGTCCGTTCTAGACGACCATCACGTCGACGCCGCGATCGCGGATCGCGTCGATGACGGACGGATGGGCATGCACGTCGGTGATGAGCATGTCCAGGCACTCGAGCGCGCCGATCACCGACAGGTTGCGGCGCTGCAGCTTCGACGAGTCCGCCACCGCGATCACCTGGCGCGCGACCCGGATCATCTTCGCGTTGAGCTGCGCCTCCATCAGGTGCGGCGTCATCAGCCCGCGCTCGGGGTCGAGGCTGTCGACGCCCAGGAACAGCCGATCCGCCGACAGCGTGGCGAGCGCGGCCTCGGACTGCGGCCCCGACAGCGTGAACGAGTTCGCACGCAGCACGCCGCCCAGCATCACCAGGTTCACGTGACGCGCGTGCGCGAGGGCCATCGCCACGTTCAACGCGTTGGTGATGACGTTCACATTGGCGAGCGGCTTCAGCGCGAGCTGCTTGGCGAGTTCGTGCGTGGTGGAACCCGAGTCCAGCAGGATGGTGTCGCCATCGCGGATCAGCCCGACCGCGGCCCGGGCGATGCGCACCTTCTCGGAGTGGTGATGGCCGGCACGGATCGCCAGCGGCACCTCGTCGCCCTCGCGATGCGACACCGCGCCGCCGTGAGTGCGCAGCAACGCACCGCTCGCCGCGAGTGCGCGCAGGTCCGACCGGATGGTGACCGCGGACGTGTTGAAACGCAGCGCGAGCTCGTCGCTGCCGACGCGGCCGGTCGCCTGGATCAGCGCCTGGATGTGGCGCCGGCGTTCTTCCATCGAGAGCACGTCGACGCCGCCCGGCATGGCGGGCGGCGCCGGCCTGTACGGGTCCCGGACCGTCATGTGCGTTCTCCCAGGCCGGTGGTCGGCGGTCAGTGAAAGTCGGCCTGCGCGCTGGCCAGCGCCGCGACGGCGTCGGCCGACAGCTCGCGACCGGCCGTGCGCGCCGCGAGCGCCACCGCCCCGAGCGCCGGCGTCATCAAGGGCGCACGCAGCTCGATGCGGCCGCCGCCATCGGGCGACGCGAGCGCGCGCCGCAGCGCCTGCAGCACGAGTCCGTCCGCGCCCAGCACGCTGCCGGAGGTCGACGCGACGACGGTCGCGCCCGCGGGCACGTCCAGCAGGCGGCGCGTGGCGCGCACCAGGTGCAGCAGTTCGCCGGCGGCGCGGTCGAGGATCTCGCGCGCGGCGACGTCGCCGGCCAGCGCCGCCTCGTGCACGGCCACGGCGAAGCCGGCGACGGCGCTGCGCGCGCCTTCGCTGACGACGAGGCCCGACAGGTCCAGGTCGCTCGCGATGCCCGTGCGCTCGCGCAGCAGCGCGTAGAGCGCGCCGCGCTCCGCACGCCCGTCGCTCATGCGCGAGAACAGCGCCAGCCCTTCGCGCGCGATCCAGTACGCCGACCCTTCGTCGCCGAACACCTCGCCCCAACCGCCGCAGCGCACCGCGCGCCCCTGCCAGCGGCCCCAGGTCATCGACCCGGTGCCGGCGACGAGCGAGATGCCGTCCTGGCCACCCAGCGCGCCGGCATGGCTGCATTCCAGGTCGTTGCCGTGGCCCACCGGAATGCCGGGAAAGGCTTCGGCGGGCAGCGACGCCAGCCGCGACTGCACTCGGCTGTCCTCGCCGAAGGCCGGCAACCCGACCCAGGCGCCGGCGAGCGCGCCCGGCGCGACGCCCGCCCGGCTCGCGATGTGTTCGGCGCCGCGCCGCAGCGTCGCCACCACCTCCGCCATGCCCACCTCGGGGTGGTACAGCGAGCCCTCCTGGTGCGAGGCCAGGACGCGGCCGCGATCGTCGGCCAACACGAACGCGGTCTTGGTGCCGCCGCCGTCCACACCGAGAAACATGTCAGCCTCCGAACGCCAAAGGGTGGATCACCACGCCGCGTACGACGCGATTGACCGTGCCGGATCGGCAGGGCTGGTCCGGCGTCAGGTGCAGCGAGGCCGAGCGACGCAACGCGAGCAGTTGCGCTATCACGACGAATGGGGCGATGGTGCCGAATTCATCGGCGCTGTCCAGGCCCTCGATGACGAGGTCGACACCCGACTCGACATCGCGCGCCTTGCCGCCGATCGCGAACACGCGGCGAGCCCGGCCGTCGGCGCGCAGCTCGCGCAGCAGGTCCAGGTCGTAGGCGCGCACCAGCGGGTCGTTGGAGATGAACATCACGACCAGCGTCGCATCGTTGACGATGGTCTTGGGGCCGTGCCGGAAGCCCAGCGGCGTCTCGTGCGTGGCGACGACCTGGCCGTCCGTCAGCTCGAGCATCTTCAGCGACGCCTCCCGCGCCAGCCCGCGCAGGCCGTTTCCACCGAGATACACGATGCGGTCGAAGCCCTCCTCCACCAGCGTGCGGGCGACGACGGCGCCGCGCCGGATCGCGTCCAGTCCCGCGTCGGCCGGCGCGACGGCCATGACGTCGAACAGGCGCGCAGCGACCAGCAGCATCGTCGTGAAGCTGGAGGTCATCGCGAATGCGCGGTCGTTGGTCCGGTCCGGCAGCACGAGCAGGCGCGCGTGGGGCCGCGCCGCGACGGCCGCCGCGAGGGCGCCGTCGGGGTTGCACGTGATGACCAGGTGGCGGCAGCGCGGCAGCACCGCGTCCGCGAGATCGACGGCGGCCACGCTCTCGGGGCTGTTGCCGGAGCGCGCGAACGAGACGAGCAGCGTCGGCACGTCGGCCGGGAAGACGAAGCGCGGCGCGGCGACGAGATCGGTCGTCGGCGTCGATTCGACGCTGCGCGACCAGCGCCGCGACACGACCGGCACGAGGCTGTCGCCGATGTACGCGGACGTGCCCGCTCCGGTGAAGACAACCCGCGTGAGCGGGTCGGCCAGTGCCTCGGCGACCCAGGCCGTGACGCCGCTGGCGTCCGCCAGCGCCAGCGCCTCGACCCAGACGCCCGGCTGGTGCGCGATCTCCTTGGCGGTCCACTGGCCTCCTTCGACCAGGAACGGCGACGGATCGATGTCGTATTGCTTCATGCCAGCTCTCCAGCTGCTTCCATCTCGGTGCCGGATCGCGGACCGGTTGTCTGATCGCAGGCGCGCGCGTAATCGCGCAGCACGTGCGCCACGCCCTCGCGCAGCAGCGCCCGCACGGTGTTGTCGACATCGCCGGCACGCACGCCGTCGTAGACGCGCGGCAGGTATTGGCTGAGCAGCGTCAGCGGGATGGGCTGCGCGCGCGATTCGAGCCGCGTGATCAGCCGCTCGCACGCCTGCGCAACGCTCGGACTGGCCCAGTAGTAGCGGATGCGGTCACTCAGGCTGAACTGCAGGTCCAGCGACAGCCGTTCGGGTTCGGCGTAGTACTTCTGCCAGTAGCCGGGGTGCTCGCGCATCGCGGCCAGCACCTGCTGCTTGAAGCCGCTGCCGCCCTCCTCGCCCAGCCATTCGCGCTCGATCTCGGCCAGGCCCCACAGGGTCTCGCGCAACGCGAACGTGGCGCCGGGGCCGACCTTCAGGATCGCGAAGTGGTCGCGCACCAGTTGCGCCAGCGCCTGCGGCGTCTGGTAGTCGGTGGAGTGGGCCTCGAACACGAGGCCCGGCGTCCGCTCGATGAACGCCGAGAGCTCGCGCGCCTTGGCCGGCACGTAGTCCACGACCTTGTGGTGGTCGAACTCGACGCCCGGCTGCACCACCAGGCCGATCACGCGACGCCAGGCCGCGTCCAGGCCGCGCGCCTGGAAGGCTTCCTCGTGCACCGCGATCGTCGCAGCGGCCGCGATCGGGCTCGTCACCTCCAGCTCGCCCAGGTCTTCCTGCGCGCCGCCGGGCACCGGCACCTCGGTGCCGATCACGTAGACCGGCGGCTCGCCGCCGGCCTCGGCCCACGCCCGCTCGCACGCGAGCGCGAGACGCGCGGCGCGCGCGGCGACCAGCGTCGTGGGCAGCGGCAGGCCGTCGTCCGCGCAGGCCATCGAGCA
>Ga0307516_10000247_pt1 | contig 69797 bp, 91 predicted proteins | sample 19_EM_MG_FD_203310 | JGI IMG/M metagenome (GOLD analysis project Ga0307516, IMG submission 203310) | Populus trichocarpa ectomycorrhiza microbial communities from riparian zone in the Pacific Northwest, United States - 19_EM | ecosystem: Host-associated > Plants > Roots > Unclassified | place... | reverse complement strand
GTACTGTCCTCTCCCACTTCCTCCTTCACCATTTCCGTGGGTGCCACTAGCGCGCGGCAGATTTTGTGGAAATACCAGCTGCGCAGCACCGTCACGCACGTATTCGGTAACTTTCCCCGCAGAAACCCGCGCCGACTTCGAACCTATTCCACCCATCCCTGGGAAACCCAAGAAATGGACGTGAACCTTCGGCTTTCTTTTGGGTGGCATTTGGACGCTCGATTTTGGTATGTAGGGGATGTATGGAACGACGAGGTCGGAGGAGAGGTAGCAGCGCCGGGTGGCGATCGGCGAGCGACACGGTCGGTGTGCAGGCAAGCGGAGAGCGACGCGGTAAACAGGCAGAAGAGCGGCAAGTGGCGAGGGGTGAGCGATGCGGTCGGCAGGTTGGCTAGCCGTGAGTAGCAGTCGGGCGGTAAAGTTGTTTCTGAGGAGTCACTCACTCGCCAAGCCTGCCACCCAGCAAAATTTTATTTCCCCGCCCAATCCACACCCTATGGTACAAGCGATGGTGACTCTGATCTTACGTCGCTCAGCATACTCTCTCACTTGGGTTGTGACAATAAAACAAATGACTCGCGTGAATAAATAGAGTGAATCGAGTCAATAAACAGAATGGCCCTTCTTAATTAATAGAATTTACTCAAGTCGATAAACAGAATGATTCGACTCAGTAAAATGAATTTAATCGAGTCGGTAGATAGGGAGGCTCGTGGCAATAGATTGAAAGCCTCTGGTCGCTAAATTCCGAAGACCTAACAGTCGCCCTTCAGCCAACATTCGATTCGCATACCGAACCTCCGCCACCATCGGTGTTTTGTAAATACCATATTAACTCGCGTAAGAGGCACTGTTTTTTAGCGGTAAGCGCCGTCTGTGCGCTGAGTAAGCGCAAACTAAAGCGCGCTAGAGCACTTTGAGACTAGCGCGGTATCGAATTCGTGCCAGGTTCAATATTTCAAATTTGAAGATATTCTATCTATCACCGTTCCTAAGAGGGCCGCCCCTCGGCGGGAGAAACAAGCTACTAAAGATCCCCTTTCTGCCATCGAAAGTCATACTCAACACCGTTATCCTCGTCAGATTCCTCTGCATCAGTGATTTGCGGGAACACCAACACATATTTCTGAGTAGGTTTGGCAGTCAACCTCGCACTCCTTCTTGTACCGGTACTAGTAGCAGCCGCTACACTACTACTAGTAGTAGCTTTTCCCTTCCTCCGTCCTTTCTTAAATTCTCCACCTCCCATTCCATTCTTTGCTTACGGGTTCGGTGCCGAGACTGACGGCCTTGCTTTCTTTACCTGTTTTGGATATTACCTACCCGTGTGTGATGAGCCCATGCAAAGACCCCCCAGCTTGAATTCGACTGTGCGTGCGCGCTTTTCTCGGGAAGGTGTTGCTGTGGGGCGTGGAATCCAGCGTGGAGCTTCAGCGATTCCCTTTGTACGAGGACCTGGCCGCTGCCTGAACCTCAGAGGGGAACGGATATCTGGTGTGCGAGCCGACTCATTATCGGCAGTGGACTGTATGCTGACAGCAAAGAATATTCTTGAGAGTTCGTGAACAGGTGCAGGTGGTGCCGGGGAGTCAAGAACGGAGGTGTGATGAATACGGGGTGTCGGCGATGGTGGGAGGTCCGCAGCAGGGGCGCGTCGACGAGGAGCCATGATGATGGATACTGACCTGGTACTGTCAGCCTTTCTATCAGCATTTGTATTCTCATATCGTCCATAACATGTCCTCTATCGAACAACACAACCCTATTCCCATTGGTGATTTCTTGATACGGTGGTGGGTTCAATTGGCTGAGTGCCGAGTTCTCCCGGCCGATAGTTGAGTCCCGTGACGTTGCAAAATGTCCGGCGCGCTAACCATAAGCGCACTAGTGCGCGCTTATTCAGCACCAAGACGGCGCTTACTGCTAAAAAAACAGTGCCTCTTACGTGAGTCAATACGGTAGCTCAACAACCAATGCTCCAATAGAGAAGCAGGCAAAAGGGGTGATTCTCCAGGGTTTTGTCTACAATCTCTGAGCGCCATTAAAAAACTTGATTCTGCTGGCCGTGGAAATGCGACTGGATCCCAATCCATCACTCGCAGATTGTGGGATGCCACACCCTTTTTTTTCTATTTGGACCTTGGTACTGACTGCCGCCCAGATACCAGCATCGAGAAAAGCTCATCTTTCTTCGTGTGGGCACAAGTTCGACTGGTCTTCGCTCGAGATTGGGCACTACTTGCGCCACTCCGGCGGAAATGTCCACCCTCAACCCGCCTAGGCGTAGGAAGGCAGTTCTACCACTTCTCTGTAGAGGTTGTGATTAGATCAGAATTGCTGTCGAAGTCGGTTCAAGATTACTTTTGACTGCTTTTGAGGCCACGCTCGAGAACCAGACATCGCCCGAGTCTGAGCAGATACGCCGATCCACTGCTGATATCCTCACAGGTGGGCAAGCTGCGTGCTTTCCCGTTGGGGCTGTGGTTCGCGCATGAGCCGGCAGCCACAGTTTCTCCTCGATTTTGTCGCCTTCTTTTAAACGAATGAGTGATACCTAGTGACCACAGTCAGGGAGGACGAGACTGGAGTCAGTAGTGAGGGAGCGGGGTCAAGCGAGGTGGGGCATGAAGTAGCACCAGCGACGAGCTACAGAGGAGAGGAGCGACCAATGTGCACGACGGAGTGGTGGTGTCGCTTCCCTTCCTCTCGGGGACGTCTGTGTTCGCCAAACCAAGATCTTCCATTTGCGTCACTGGTGGCGGTAGAGGTCGTACGCTCACGGATTTTACGTCTTTGGGTGGGGGCTCGAGACGACGAATCCCACAGCCTTCGGGGCAAGTACGAATGCCCGAGAGAAGTGTTGAGAAACTCCAGATCTGCACCGAATCAGAGAGATCCCGACGGAGTGACGAGATGTCGGCGCTTAGCAGTCTGTAGGGATAGGATGATAGCGAGACGAGTTGAGATGGTGGCGAGACGAGTCAAGAAAGATCAGTTTGAGAAAAACTGCTCTTGATTTCTTTCTAATGCTTGAGTATGTAGAAGAAGACAACAGGAATGATACAACATCTCTCCGCTGTTGCACAGCGTTGTTCCTAGTTGTTCCTAACCGGGCGCTGCCACAACTGTTGTCACCCTCGCTGAACTCTGCGGTTACCCAACTCTGGCCTCACTTAACCCTCCTCCGCCGATGCCGTGCTTCCTCCTCCACAAATGAGCAGCGAGAAGCATCACTGACAAGAATGAGGTCGGCGAGGATTCATTGGCCTCGAGGAGTGGAAATTGGGGAGGGTGGGCAGCTGGGCGGCGGGGACGGTCGAAGCGGAGCGACGAGAAAATATCAGATCGCTACCGACGGACGATGGACTACATTGACTTCACGCACGAGCGGGGGCACTGCAGAATCGCATAATAGCAATAATAGAGAAGGAAGAGAAGGAAGGTGAGAGCTCGAGCGCGAGGGGGGGTTTATACTCTTGGAAATCTGCAAGTCGATGGATTAGGACCGTGATGGACAGGATGGATGGACGGAACGGCCGAGGCCACGGATGTCATGGAAGGGTGGAAAGATCGAGAGGGGGGCGGCACCGGGTGAGCGACTTTGGGCTGAAGGATGAAGCTGCGGACGGCAGAGCGGCACATTGTCATTGCGGCAGACGATCGCGGAGACAATACTAGCCACTCACCTCGGATTTTGTAGCTGCTGTGCGACACCAGTGAACCAGGAAGTCGGGTGGGCGACCGATGCTGTCGGGCAGCACATGGCCGGCTGCAGTGAAGGCAGTCCTACCCGGCGGCAGACGGGGCTGTCTCTCCTGTCTCTCCTGTCGCTCGAAGGCCACCATCCCGCTTCAACCAACGATACCAGGGGAGCAGGAGCAGCGACTGGAAAGCCAGTCGCTCCTAGCACCTCGGCTGACGCCCAGTTGCCTCCCCATCCCCCAGACGGCAAGCTGAAGTGTCGGCGCAGTCACATACGACTCACCATCACAACCATATATGACTCACTGTCGTTACGAGGTGGATGTCCCCATGGGGCCATGCGAGGGCGGATAAAGGCAGGGGTCTCAACAGTCTGTCCGGGCCAGCCCTACGGGAAGTAGTCCAGGCTAATCTACAGACTCTTTTGGAGCCGGCCTTGCCTGGCCTGGGTTGGCCGGCTGGCCGGGCAAACGAGGGGGATCTCATGATCCATCAGCGTCTTACCTTACCTTGGGCGGGGAATGGGGTTTCAAGTGTTGGGCTACAGGTAATTACTGGGAGCTTTCGGCCACCACCACAACAACAGACAAAAAATCTTATGCGACCTGAAAGCACTGAGAAGATAAGGCCCAAGCTCCCTTTTGTACTCCGCCCAGGTTGAGGCCCTTTGTATAGAGACAGAATGTAGTACTGCCTACGACTATGTATCTTTAATCGAATCAACCCATCTTTATGGATCCCTATATTCCAACACTGATCTCATTCCGGAGTCCACCTCAGCACTCTGCGGGCGGTTGACTTGCGGCTCCCCGCGGCGACGCTTCACGATTTTTTTTTCTTAACCACTACAGCAGTACTAGCGTTGGCCCGCGGGCGCCCGCCGGGCGGTCTGGGTCAAGGCATTCCGGCCCATCCAGCCGGACTGGGTCATGAAATAGCCTAGCCCAGACTGGACCGTCCCAAAAGCCTGCGGGCTGGCCGGACTATTGAGACCCTTGGCATAATGAATCTACCTAGAGTACCTCGTTCGACGGCTACATATTGCGCCAGGACGTGTTTCGTTGGACATTTGCGGGCGCCACAGTGAGCTGCCTGTGGACTGATTGAGGGCGGGGTTGGGCGGTGGACAGGAACCTGAAGGGTGTATATATTGCCATGATACAAACAGGTCACACGCAACAATTCAACCCAAAACAGAGCCACAGTCACAGCCTGCTGCGACTCCTACCCTTGCATACAGGCGAGAGCTCTCACGAGCGGCAGCCGCTATAACGCTCGCCGGACTCGACAGCAGCCCCGCCGCCCTACCTAGCAGCAGCGGGCTCCGGACGGCATGGAAGAGCATTGGCGCCTCCAACCCCGGCCCCTCATTCGGTCCCTTTACTCCGCCCGCATAGGGATATACACCTCGTTGTCACGATGAGCCATATGTGACTGCGCCGGAATTTCAGCTTGGGAAGGTGGCAGGGTGCTAGGCGCGATTGCTTCCTACTCGCTGTTCCTGCTCCCCCGGTATTTTTGGTTGGAGCGGGAGATGCTCCCCGAGCGACGGGAAAGACACTCCCGTCGGTCGCTGGGTAGGACTACCTCCACTGGAGTGGGCCGCGTGCCATCCAACAGCATTCATCGCCCCACTTCCCGGCTCCACCGATGTCGCACAGCAACTTCAAAATCCAAGGTGGAGTGGGAAAATTCCTGCGGCTTCCCAGTGCCGGCGATTGCTTGCCGCAATGCCGGTGTGCCGCTCTGCCACTCTGCCGCCTCCCTCTCGATCTTCCCACCCGTTCATTCATCCCCTCCATTGCAGTCCTAATCCATCGACTCGCAGCTTGCCAAGAGTATAAACCCCCCCCCTCGCGCTCGAACACTCCCTTTCTTCTTTCCTCCTCTATCCACTCTCCACTCTCCTGCCTTCATTGCTATTTGCTATTCTGCAGTTTCCCAGCTGTCACGGCTCTTGCGTGAAGCCAATGTAGTCCACCGCCCGTCGGCAGCTATCTGCAGCTGCTCGCCCTCTCCAACATCTGAGGTCAATGGGCCCTCGCAGACCGTGCTGTTGCCCTGTGGGCTGTTGAAGTCGTCATCTTCCCCATCCAAAGGCATGAAGATCCGGTAGCGTCCAGCGATATGGCGGCTTCCAACCTGGGCGATTCTGATTTGGCGACCACACGCGTCCTCGATAGGGATGAGGGGACATCAGTACTCCGTCATGTACGTTGCTCTCTGTGCAACTCTCTCGTCGCTAGCGCTACGCCATGCTCCACCCCACTACCTTGCCAGTTGCTCCCTCCACTCGCGGACCTAGCACATCACTACTTGCTACGAGCGCGAGCGCAGTACGTCCGTATCGCGAGCGGGCATGCCTCCTCCGCCATTCCGCTTGTGGTGATACGACGGGGCCGGCACTAGGCAAGCAGCCGCCGCCTCGCTGCACCCTGGAAACTGGGTACTGCCGCGGCCCAGCCAAAAGCGATCCGCCAGGTCGGCAGACAGCCAAGCAGAGCCCCACCTGAGCAGGAAGTACCCCTAACCCATCAGTACATGTAATAAATCGTCGCCGAGCGCGAACTACCTAGGTATACCCACTAGCGAACAGCAAAGCGCTTGTACACCAGACCACAGCCTGCTGTTCACTGCCTCACTTCTGGACCGTCATCTCTGGACGTCCATCATGCAGACACGACTTTGACGCGGGCAATTATGATTGAACCCCGATTTCTACAGGGAGGGGGCCGGTGAGCCCACCTGCGGGAGGGTTCGGAGTTTGCACCCGTGCTAATGCCCGGTAGGTGTTTGTTCCTCGAACTGTCGCCGGTCGAAGTCTTGTCCTCCCAACCGTGGCCACTAACTATCACTCATCTCGCATGAAACAAAAGCGTCAAAATTGAAGGAAAAATATCACTACCGGCTCATGCCCGAACCATAGTCTCTACGATGACGTGGTGGGTCTACCCGCCCGTGGGAGGGTCTGGAGCAGGTTGGTACACTTGCTCAAAACCGGCAGCCGGCAGGTGCTCGAACTGTTGTCGGTCAAAGCCTCGTCTACTGTCTACCGGACCGTGGTAACTCCCTAACGACACCCCGTCCCTCTCATCCCTCATTGCAGGTCCTCCCTTTCTTCTTCAACTCTGTAAACTGTAGCCACGTAGTCAAATTAAAAGAGATCGCAAACACTCTGGCAGTTGAGTATATGTGGTGTTACTAGCTGTCATCCCTACCTTTTGGTGGATACTTCGAAAATTTAACTACAGCACCTTTGGACATTGATGATGGGGTCGATAGTAATTACGTACCTAATCTTATGTTGCAACAGATTTTGACGCTGGTTGATGGATGGAGAAAGCGGGATGAGTACCGGGGGGGAATCGCACTGCTCCTGCCCGCCTGACTTCACGGCGTCTGCAGGAGAGGGTTAGAGGGCTGCGCTTTCATTTGTCTCTTTCTCTTGTCTCTCACGCCCGATCGGCTTCTTTTCTTCTGTAATTTCCTTAATGTGCTTCAAATCTTCCTGGGACAGGCCTGGGAGGAGGGCAAAAGGGGAGCTTGCAACGTGCCGCCACCGCGCGGACAGCGGACGGCAAAAACCGATAAAATGTACGCCGCCACAGTCTAGATAGGCTGCACGCGAGTATGATTAAACAAGAAAAAAACTGCCCGAGTAAATAAGAGTAAATAAAGTCGTCTTGCCGCCAGTACAAAAACAATATATAGCGGAGCCATTCGCTTCTAAGCGAACACACAAGAAAATGAAGAGTCCTTAAATTCGAATGGCTAGACATTAGTACTGAGTGACTCAACTGATTACATAGACTAGTCAAAACCCGCGAATGGTGAGCCGGCTTAAGATCCGGGGCCTCCTTGCCGATGGAGGTGCAGCCAGGAGGTACTAGACTTCCTCTCCACCGCGGAGTTAGAAGGCCGGTTCCGGCCGAGGAAGACGCGGAGAGCAAGGTGTCGGAATTGAAGTGCAGGGAGTTCAGGGAGCGGGAAGAGGGCGGAGGCCGAGGAGATTAGTACCGGGGAGGAATTACCACTGTTCTGCCCACGCCCATGGCCTCCGTAGACAAGTAGTAGGGGACGATGTGATCCCTCCCGCTCTCCCTTTGTTGCTCTTGCTCCCGTTCCCTCCGTTGCGGTTTCTTTGGCGAATGGCCCGGAGAATGAGGTCGGTGAGGACCCATTGCCCTCAGATGTTGCGGAGGGAGCAGCTGCAGATGGCTGCAGACGGACGATGGACTGCATTGGCTTCACGCACGGGCAGTACGCACTGCAGATTTGCAGAATAGCAACAATAAAGGAGGAAGGAAGAGAGGAAGAGACCGAAGAGGAGTGTTCGAGCGCGAGGAGGGGCTCTACTTTTGGCAACCTGCAAGTCTATGGATTAGGACTGGAATGGACGGAATGAATGAATGGAATGATCGAGGCGGTGAGGCCAGGGACTGGGTGGACGGGATGGGTGGAAAGACCGAGAGGGAGACGGCATTGGGTGGGCCTCCGGGCGACGGGATGAAGCTGTGGGCGGCAGAGTGGCACATCGGCATTGTGCCAGACGACTGCCGCCACGGAGTACGCTGCAGTGGAGGGAGTCCTATCCACCGAACGACGGGACTGTCTCTCTTGATACATCTCACTGCCACAGCGAGGTGTGTGTCCCCATATGAGTGCGTTATTGGGGGACGAGAACCAGCAGTAGGAGCTCGGGGCGCCGACGCTTTTCCATGCCGGCCCAAGCATCCGCTGCCGCTCCACGGTACGATTCGGCTGCAGCCGAGTCCGGCAAGCATTGGGGTGGCTGCAGCTCGTGGGAGCTCTTGCCTCCATGAATTAACAGGAGTCAGAGCAGGCTGTGACAGCGTTTCTCGGCCGCAAAAGAGGTGGGGAGAGACGAGATTACGGATCTCGTTAGGAACGGTAATCGCATCGGCCGCAGCAGCAATAGTAACAACCGCAATCGCAATGGCGACGGCAATGGCAGCAACGCCAGCGGCGGCGTTAAGGACGACGACATCTGTAGCACCTCAGGGCAGTCCATCATATCCTGTGGGCGGAGGTGAAGAAGGAGACCGGGAGGTGGAAGGACCGGTAGAAGATCAAGGACCTCCAGGCGGACGGGAGGTGCAGCCGGGCGGTACTGGATTTCCTCTCCTCCACGGACGTGGGAAGGCGGGTGCCGCCTCTGGAAGAGGGTGACGCCGGGAGCCAGGCGTCAGAGTGGGCGCTCCGGGAGCGCCGGGAGCGGGAAGAGGAACAGGAGGCGGAGGTGGAGGAGCTAGATGCTACGGAAGGATTGGGTGCGGGGGAGGAACTGACGGTGTTCCTGCCCACGGCCTCCTTGGGTTAAACGCCGCCACGATCTATATAGGTCACATGCGAGTATGAATAAACAAAAAAAAAAGGACAGCTCATCATGGTGGAGCACTCGCCTGCTCTCGCGCTGCCGCTGCCGCAGCGATCTCCCAGTAGGTGGGAATCGTGGTGATAATAGAGCAAGAGGAGGCGAGGAGAGAGGGGGAGCGAGAGAGGCCAGGGCTAACCATCTTCACGGACGGTTCAAAAACCCTCAGTGGAGCAGCGGGTTATGCGGTGGTCTGGAAGAACAAGAGCAAGTGGGTAGGCATCAAGACCCATATGAGGTACGACCAGAAGGCCTTTGACACGGAGTTTGCGGCACTGGCGAGAAGCCTGAATGTGGCGGTGAGAAGACGATCACCACCGGAACGAGTCACCATACTCACAGATGCGCAGGCCGCCATGGGGAGGATGGTTGCGGAAGAACCTGGCCCATGGCAGAAGTATGCCATAATGGCAAGGAGGCGGATAGCGGCCCTGAGGGCGGCCAAGCCGAAGGTCCCAATAGAAATCAGGTGTTTCCCGGCCACAAGGGAGTGGAGGCATTGAGAAGGCGGATGAGTGGGCGCGAAACGCAGCGGAAGAGCCAGATGCAAGGGGGGTAGAGTGGCTGAGGTATGGGGATCGGAGGATGCCCCCTCCCAGATCCCTAGCCAACCTGAAGAGGGAAGTCTCGGGGAGGAAATGGGCCGAAGCAACGAGCTGGGCAGAGGAGCGAATCAACAGAAGAAAGTACAGGTTGCCGAAGAACCAGCGGCCGAACCGAATGGCGGAACGAGCGCCAAAACGCCTAGCGGGATTTTTCCACCAGCTCAGAACGGGGCACTGCCGTACAGGCTAATACCCGAAGTGGACGAAGAACGCGGATGGGGCGGAGTGTTGGTGGTGTCAATACAAGACACAGACGAGAGAGCATCTGCTCAAGCACTGCAAGAAATGGAAGCCGCAGCAGAAGATCCTGTGGGCGGAGGTAAGAAAGGAGACAGGAAGAGGGAAGAACCGGTTCACGATCCAGGAACTGTTCGCGGACGAGCGGTGCACCAGCGCGATCCTAGATTTTTTGCACACCACGAAGTTGGGGAGCAGGGTGGGCCCGAGGGCGGGGGTGCCACTGGAACCGACGAACCGACGGACCCCTGGGGCTTTTTTTGTTTAATCATACTCGCATTCGACCTATATAGATCATGGCGGCGTACATTTTGCCCAGTTTTCCTGTCCGCAGTCCGCGCGGTGGCGGCTCGTTGCAAGCTCCCCCTTTGCCCTCCGCCCAGGCCTGTCCCAAAAAAGAGTAGATGCGCCCAAGGAAATTAACAAAGGGACGAACAAAAGAAAAACGCGATCCGTCCCCTACTCCTCGCCTTCAGATGCCATGAATGAGGGGGTGGGAAGGAACAGCGGGAGTTCCTCCCCCTCCTCCTCCACGGCCCCCGGCGTCTCCGCCTCATCCTCCCGGGCCTCCAGCCGTTCCCGCCGCTCCCGGACTCCCACTCGGACACCTCACTCCCGGCGTCGCCTTCTTCTTCCAGCGGCGGCACCAGTCTTCCCACGTCCGTAGAGGCGAGAAATTCCAGTACTGCCCGCCCACACCTCCCATCGGCCTAGGACAGGCCTGGGCGGAGGGCAAAGGGGGAGCTTGCAACGAGCCGCCACCGCGCGGACTGCGGACAGGAAAACTGGGCAATGTACGCCGCCATGATCTATATAGGTCGAATGCGAGTATGATTAAACAAAAAAAAATAACCTCCCATCGGCCAGCAGGTCCCGGACCGTCCGCCTGCTCGTCCACCTCTTGGTCTCCTTCAGCACCTCCGCCCACAGAATCTTCTGCTGCATCTTCCACTCCGGACAACACCTTGAAGAGGTGGTCTCTCGTTTGCGAGGGGCACTTGCACCACCAGCACTGGGCATCGGGGCGGACCTCAGCCCAGTGCAGGTATTGTCCTGTGCGGGCGTGTCCTGTCTTCAGCTGGTAGTACCTCGAGGCGAGCCTCTTGGTGCTGCCGGCCACCGCGCCATCGGGTTTTTGGCTCTTCGGCATGCGGTACTTCGTCTTCGAGGTCCGGCCCCCAGCCCACTGACGTGCCTCCGCCCACTTCTTCTCCGAGATCTCCCGCTTGAGGTTGGCGAGGGAACGTGGGAGAGGTGCCGCCCGCACCTCCGTCCGGCCTGAGGAGCTTAGCCATTCCACCCCGCGGGTGTTCAGCTCCCCTGCTACAATCTTCGCCCACTCATCGGCCTTCTCGTTGCCAGTGACTCCCTTGTGGGCGGGGCACCATTGGATTTCGATGACCATGCCTTCCTGGCCCTGCGCAGCATGGTGATGTGCTTCCGCGCCTGAAGGGCGTACTGTTGCCCGGGGCCAGGCTCGTCCGATGCCATCCGCCTGATGGCTGCCTGTGCATCCGAAAAGATGGTGACCCGTTCCGGGGTCGTGCTCCTTTGCGCTGCCAGCTCCAGTGCATGGGCAAGAGCGGCGCACTCTGCATCATAGGCCTCATGGTTGTTGCCCATATGCACTTTGGCGCCCGCCCAAGTTAGGCCCCGCTTCCACACCACCGAGTACCGGGTAGCCCCATCATCGAGCCGTGAGCCGTCCGTGAACATGGTTAGCCCAGGTCGGGTCCTCTCTGCCTCGGCTTTTACCTCGGCTTCCTCCTTTTGCAGTAGCTCCGCGTCGAGGATTTCCAGCTCCTCCAGCAGAACTGTGCTCTCAGTCGGTCCGCCGTGTGCGAGGGTGTTTGTGAGCCTCCCGATTCCTGTTGGGGCTCCCACCACCTCCCGCGCCTGGTCCCCCAGAGGTAGGCTCAGTAGCCGTAGTCCAAAGCGCCACTGTCTGTTCTCAAGCTGCGCCGTTGCTGTTTTGAGACCCGATTCCATGGAGAGGGCTCCCAGGTTGGTTGTCCGGAAGCAGCCCGTTGTTGCCCGGGCTTCCTGGTTGATCAGCCGCTGGATCTCCTCCGCCCGCCCTTGAGTGCCCGTGGCATAGTCTCCTTTCCACCACAGCTCTGCGCCGAACATGGTGGCTGACTGGACGCACGCTGTCATGACTTTCCTGCAATTGGCTGGTGTGAGTCCCATCTGCCCCGTGAGCCGCCGGAGTCTTGTCGTTGCCTTCCTGCCTTCCTTCATTCGGGTGGCGTGGTGTTCCTTCAGGGAGAGCTGGGCGTCGAGCCAGATTCCCAGCCACCTGGTCGCCTCCTTGTTGAACGGGACGTTGTTGGTGCCGACTGCCACTGTTGCCGTGGGTGCCGATCGTTTCTTGTGGAACAGCGCCCCCTCCGTTTTGCCATAGTCAAACGCTACTCCGTTCTCGGTCGCCCATTCAATCGAGGCTGCAGCCGCCGCCGAGAGCTTCTCTGCCACTGCCGTACTGTCTGCGCCGTCCTCCCACCAGCTGATGTCGTCCACGAAGGACAGGCCCCGAATGCCTGGTACTGCTGCCTCCACCTTGTCGAAGATTCCTGACAGGTAGGTGGTGAAGAGGATTGGCGCCACTGGGGACCCTTGGGGGACTCCCGTGTCCACTGGATTTGCCTCGCCCGTCTTGCCGTCCAGAACGAGTTTCACCTGGCGGTCTGACATGAAGCTGCCGGTCCATCGGATGAGGTCTGGCTCAATCCCCAGTGCCTGCATGCGCTTGCCCAAGTGCGTTTTGTTGACATTGTTAAATGCTGACTTGACGTCCATGAACAGTGCACCTGCCACCTTCTTTGCTGCCCACGCCTGCTGGGTACGGTTAATCAAGACTGCCACTGCATCCACGCAGGATCGCCGCTTACGGCATCCGTACTGGCCCTCGTGGAGGGCGCGCTTGCGTTCCAGGTGGTCGGCAATCAGGTGGGCTGCCGTTCGCTCCACCAGCTTGCCGATGACGTCCAGGAATGAGATGACTCTGTATGCTCTCACCTTGGCATAATCTGGCTTCCCGGGCTTCGGGATGACTACCCCCTTTGCCGTCTTCCATATCTTTGGGTGGTAGCCGGTCCGGATACACGCTCGTACCAGTTGAGACGGACCCCTGGGGCGAAGAGGCGGAGGGACATGGAAGCAACGACGAGGAAGAGGGTGAGGAACGGGAAGACGAGAGCGATGCTAACAAGGGGGAGGAGTAGGAGTGGGCAGGGCTTTTTCTTTTCCTTTGTCGTTTCCTAGGTACTGTCGCTACTGGGCACTATCGTTATTCTTTCTGTAGGGGGGAAAGGCCAGGCGAGGGCAGGGGGAGTTGCCGTGGGCCACCAGCGGACTGAGTAAAGCGGTGGCACTCCAACAGATACTGTTGGCTATTGAGGCCGTTGAGAGGAGATCAGACATCTCTAGCTAGAAAGGTGGACGAGAGCATGTCCATCGCCAAGTGGGCCGAGCTGGGGCAGAAGAGGATCATGGCAGCCATGCAAGCCACGGTCGAGGCTGTAGCAAGGCAGTTCGCCGGGCTGGCCAAGGAAGAGGTTGAGAAGATGTGGAGGGAACGCGAGAGGGAGGCAGCCGAGTCGGCCAAGAAGCCAACCGCAGCAGCTGAGCCATGCAAAATGAGCGGGAGAAGGGCGCTCTGGCTGTGACACGCAGCAGTGCGACCGCAGAATATGTGGTCATAACCATGGCCTTTGATGGCCTTGTGGATCTGATAAGACGCGATCGAGTTCTCTGACAAGGAGGGCGTAAAGCGCGAGGGGCTACATGCGAGCATTCATGCGCCCAGGATCAGCGGTGACAACACTCAGGAGCCAGAGCGGACCTCGGCGCCCGAGCGCGGCAAGGAATGGGCACAGGCCCTAGCAAGCGGAGATGCCAGGTCGGCGCAAAGGGAAAGGACGAGGTGGCGATGGGGGGTCGGGGGCAAGGAGTCAGAAAAGCGGGTAACCTTCGTCGCGCCGGCGGCCTCCATCCTCCAAACCGGAAACGATGACTGCGGAAAAAGCAGCAGCGAGGAAGAGGTGGGAAGAGGGAGGTTTTTTGCAACGCGACCAGCCTAGCTGCGGGACGATTTTTTGGAGGAAGAAGCGCTATCTAGACGCCGCCCAGCTGGTCACTAGGCTGGAATTGGGGCGATGGAGCGGTGCTACCAAGACAATCAGGAACAACACTCTGGCCTCAGCTCCCGCCCAGGGCTGTACCCTCAGGACACCCAGCGGATACGCCAACATGGCCACGAGCAGGACGCAGGCTTTGGGAACTCAGCGCGCGACCAGTCCAGGCGGACGGATCAGCCAGGTGACGAAGCCGGCCGCAGCCCTGTGTGCGAGTGGCGTCCAGAAGCGTAGCTAGGGCAAGCGAGCCGCGGCAGCAGCGACATCGGCGCCCGAAGGTAAACGAGGGCTTCAGACAGGTGGGAAAGAAGGGCCGAACGGCAAAACAGCCCACAGGCCTCGAGCCGATCAAGGGATCCATCCGGTGGGACAAGAGCGTATTGTCTTCGAGACGACTGCGGGGAGCCGCTGATTAAACCGGCTGTCTCGATTGACGCTGCAAGCCTAGTCAACCTAGCGCTAATCACGGCGGTGCCCACTGCATGCACGGACGGAGAAATTGCGAATCACCGCCCACAGCGCCCTGTCGACGGCTGCTAAGATGGGGCTTTCAGAGGCAATGCTGCTCCGCTTCAAGAAGGACATTATCGAGGCGGTGCCGAAGGCGGACAAGGCTATCATCAATGTAATCGCCAACGAGGCCTAGGCAGAGCTGAAGATTCTGGTCCCATATGGACGGCGTGGAGGGGCTGGGAGAACTGCGGGTCAAGGTTGAGGCGGAAACCCAGTTGTGGTGGTCCCGCCTTCCGCTAGATATGCGGTGGATGAGTAAGAAAATCATGGCCATAGGAGAAAGAGCACATCCACCAAAGAAAACTTAATTTATCAAGCCAAGCGCCACCCGCTTGGCATATACTTCCCCCAGAAGCCCACACAACCATTCCGATCTTATTCACATGCTTCCAGTGGGTCTCCCGTGGGAGGCTCTTCATCATGTTATCTGCCGTCATCTCCGATGTTGGAAGGTAGGAGGTACGAATAGCGTTGCGCTCGCAGGCATCTTGGACAAAGTGGTATCGTATCCCTATGTGCTTCATTCGCTCCTAGAACTTCGGATTCCTAACAAGTTAGATAGTGTCTTGGTTGTCGACAAAGATTTCCTGAGGATAGGCATCTAAGCTAAGTAGGAGGGTGAAAAGTGTGAACTAATGCCTTTCGGATGTATCTTGACCATGACATTGCAGGATCATAGATAGTTGCATTGACCTGCGCACTGAAATGCAAATAGTCGCCGCAGACCTTGCATCCGGGGAGAGTATCTGTCGCACAACTAAGGGGATTTTCCTCCTCTTCCTCCTCTTCTATGACCATGCCCTAGTCCCTGATACACCGAAGAAACAGGAAAAAATTCTGCGGCCAGGCAGCGTAGTTCGTCGCTTCGGGGAGATTGATACCCAGAGTGTATTTAAACGGCTTGTCACTCATAGCGATGAGATGTTAGGCGAGAAATGTGGCACAAGGGTTTGGCGGTAATGTAGGAACGGTTACGACTGCGTGCTCATGACTTCTTGAATGACTACCGGAAAAGAGGATCTGCAGCTCTGTCCGCGTACAAGATCCAGACTGAGACCATTGGAGTCCGGTGTGATCTTCAAGGAGTTTATGAATCCGAGATTCGAGCGAGACAGGGAAGCACGAGAAAACAGCTCTTGATTTCAGCACATCCTTGAGTACGAAGAAGACAGAATACAGGACGTTTTGTCAACAGATCATGAACCAAGTCATGGGTAACGGCCTACCAGGAGGATCGGAGAAACGACGTCGGCTTGCAACTCACAATGTGTGAGTACGACAACTATACCGTATCCAGGGACATTGCCAATCTTCATGAACGGCTCCCTGAAACTCAACAAGGCTCTCTATGTGCGGCCTCAAGCAAGCACCCCCCCCCCCCCCCCCTATGGCACGCTACCGTCAACGAATTCCTCCTGAAGATTGGTTGCACATGCGCCCACGCCGCCGAGAAACCTGTACCTCCGCCGCAGTGTCTTCTCCCCCCTTACGTCGATGACGCCACGTTCATGTACCTAAAAATCAGCCTCCGAAGCCACTGAGGATCTCAAGACGACGCTGAAGAAGGAGTACAAGATGGCGGATCTCGGGAAAGCCAAACAATTCCTAGGCCCAGAAACAGAGCCTCAGGAGTCCGGTCCCATCACCCTTGGGCAGGCCAAATACATCCAATCCACCGTCAAACACTTCAGGATGGCGACGCAAATCTAGCTCCCACTCCTCTCTCCACGATAAAACGACTCTCGAGGCCGAACTGGGAGAAGAGACGGAAGCAGATGCCAAATACTGCCAGAGCACCACCGGCAGCCCACTACACGCAGCTACCGCAACCAGTCCCGACATAGCCTTTGCCGTATTAACATTCAGCCGCTAAAACACCAGACCCCTCACATCGCACCTAACAGCCGCCAAACGAGTCCCCCGATACCTCAAAGGAATTGCCAATCTCAAGCTCGAGTTCCCTCGCATACCTATCACTCTATCACCCTACTCGGGTTCACGGACTCCAACTATGCAGAGGATACCAATGGAAGAAAGTCGCAGGGAGGCTACATCTTCCAAGTCTAGAATGGCCAGTCTCGTGGAAATCCTGCAAGCAGTCATTGGTAGCGCTCTCCACCACGGAAGTCGACCACGTCGCTTGGAACCCGCTCAAGAAGTCCAGTGGCTTGCCAAACTTCTCATGGAGGTTGTCGGTAACTCGGATTTCCTCTCCGCCTCTGCACTGATTCAAATGGCGCATTGAAGAACACCCAGGCAGCAGGATACAGGAAAAGTAGGAACAAGCACATCGAGCTGGTACTCTTTTGTTCTCCAGTAGCTGTTTTCCTACCACGAGGTTCTCCACTGCAGAGGGTTTAATGAGCTAGCGGAGATTCATCTTATGAGGTTGGTTACTGTCTTGCTGCTCTTTGTTGCTTACTTGCTTCTCTATCTTCGATGGTACGCAGCAAGAGGGTAAGTATCACGAGATGTCACTCGGGTGGGCTTGAGCACATTCTCCGAGATGAGACTGATAGCGTCAGCATACCGCTCTCTGGTGGACTAGGCACTGAGACCGGTAAAGAGGTTACCCCTTGCTGGGGACGTCCGCTCCACACCGATTAACATACACAGTATATCCATCTTTTTTTGGTTTTGTCATTACTGTAATTGCACCCGACCTATCTAGATCATGGCGATATACACACTCCGTTTCCGCCTACTGCCTTTATAGCTCGCTGTGTCTCCCCCCTGCCCCCCGCCCCAGTAACTCCGCCCACACACATTGACGCCCACCTGGGCAGGCGAGTGATTCATTGTGACGCGGCAGTTTTAGTTTCTACTAAGGCTTCTGGTTTGGCCTAAGTGGCTGGGTTCTGCGGCCTGTCACACCACCTCAACCCACTACCATTCTGAGGGAGACGTGGGGAGCGAGGTGTCTGAGGGGGAGCGCAGGGAAGAAGAGAGGAGGTCCTAACGTTCAAGTAGAGCTGCGTCTTTGTGAAGAGCGCCAGAGCCGACAAGGCCCCTAATGCTACCATGGCCTCCGGGAAGCTTCCCCTCACCGATCGCCCCGGCCTCAGTAGTCCGGAGGCAACACGTGGTAGCCCCCCCTGCCCCCGCCTGGCCTGTCCCCGCTTTGGAAGACATAAGAAGAACAGACAAAGGAGAGACTGAAAGGACAGGCTAAAAGAAAGAGAGCCTTCCCCCATTCCTACTCCTCCCTTTCAACTAGATGGGCCCTCAAAAAACGACGACGGGCAGCAGAATGGGGTTTTTAACCTTCGGGATTTCCTCTTGAACAAAAACATTGTCTTCCTGACTAGGATACGAGGGGATGAGGTTTTTGGCTCCCCACTCGTTTCCTGCCCGCCTCCAGGACGTCCGGTAAAAGTTCCTCACCGGTGATAGCCGGAGGAAAGTCCGTCCGAGTTCTTCCTGTTTGGGAGTTCCTCGGCCGTGGGAGATAAAGTCGATATGTAGATGATTAGCTCGGGATGGCCCTTGCCCCCGCCAGCGAAAGCTCCGCTCTGCGTTCCCCAGCCGTGCGAGTTCCACCAACACCGTCTTCACTGGGGCCTGAAGGAAGAAATAATGTTTGCTCGGCGTTGCCTTTTTTATTGTTCAATCATTAGAGTAATTGCACGTGACCTTTGTAGAGTATATTATGGCAATGCAGTATTGCGTAAAAGAAAAGTTCCGCTAACATTAGGGAGGTTCTGCAAAAGTAGTGTGCACTACAAACGCCCTAGCAGGGGTGATGAATTAGGAATGCCTAGTTCAAGTTGTGAGATGTAATGACAGCGGTAGTTTTGGAGGTTTGGCGGTTGTGGTTGTCGTCTGAACGATAGAAATTTTTTTCGTTAGCCATCCCAGAATCATCCAGAGTTCGCGACACCATCTGCCCGAATTCACCTGCCCAAACCCACTCGCCCGAATCCGCCTACCCGAATCCACCTGCCCGACGCCTGCCCGTCCCCTTGATCACCTGTGTCGGCCCGCATAGGAGAGCAGCTACATGGTTACTGACCATCTGGCGATGTATGAGGGCGTACGAGGTGGTAGAGTCCAGCATCTCGAGAGCGGCGATAATTCGTCGTCTCTCAGTATGGATCGCGGCATGGTGGAGGTGGTTGTGGTGATAGTAGGTAGAAGACGTTCTCGCGATGTTTTTTTCGAGACAATTTAAGGCACGTGGTTATCAGCTGATGCTGTGTTCAGCCAATCAGAGCCTTTGTTTACATCTAAACAAACCTCGTAGTTCAGTCGTAGGTCACGCTAATGCTGCACTTCTATTGCATACTGTGACACCTCTATTGCATACTGCGACAGAATTCCTCTTGAACGATAACTTGAGCGATAATTAGTGGCTCTTGGCGTTTACTTTTGGCCTAGTCCGCTCAGACCCCTGCCGTTACCATGGAAACCTGTTTTATAGTTCGTTCAAAAAAACTGCAGAACCTCCACAACCTCATCCTGACTGGAGCCCACCGCCTCCCGTAGAGAACAGTGCATCGAGAACCGAACCATTTAAGTGGTCTGCGGCTTTACTTTTCGCCGAGTCCGAGTCGTCGTCGCCCAAGGTAATTCAGCCAGCATCCGTAATTCAAAGAATCGGAGTTTGGGGGATTCTGGACCGAAGGATCATGACTAACTACTTACATACTAACTATCTGTACCCCAGTCGTGAGATATTATACGTGAACCAATCGCCGCAACCGAGCAGTCGGTGAGAAGGAGCTAAACCGGAGACTCTCGGCAAGAGCGGAATGGAAACACAAGCACAACTCGATGCTTGCTCAACTGACGTGTCGCGAGAGCCCTTTGTTCTCGTCCCTGTGGTGAGCTCCACGTTGGTACCACATAAACTTCATGCGCTAGCCGGGTTGCTGCGAACTATCTCCATCTGCTTACGAACCATACCTTGTTCCTTCGCTCGACTGCCCATCGCAGATTGATACATAGCCAATCCCACGCGTTCCATCTGGGAACCCTACTTCCTCGCCATAAAACATCCCCCCCCCACTTCCGGCTTCATTCCACCTTCTTTACCGTCCACACCCCGACTATGGCTCTACGGAGAAAGTCGGACGACCGCATGATCTCGGTGCTCGAAACGACCATGTCGGGCCTCACCTTCAGCGAAGACGTCTCCGGCCTGGTGCGTATACATGATGAGAACGGTTGTGTGCCCGGTATTGTCGAGCCCGCATCGATCCTCGAATTGACACCGCCGCCGACCCCCACGAGGAATGGAATGTCTGGCACAGCAAACTATCTCCCCATGGAGATCGTCTGTCTCGTTCTGGAGTTCGTCCATCCGAGTCGACAGGACGTGTTCGCAGCGACGTCTCGGGTTTCGCGGTTGTGGTACCATGCCAGCACGCCGTTCCTGTGAGGTCTCCCCCGCACTCGCAAGCTTGTCGCCGCATGCTGACGGCGCGTCCGGACAGCTACCGCTGCCCTAGGATCACCGGGAACAACTACCTCGCTTTCGTCACCGTCATCTCGCCGAGCAGCACGCTGATCAAGCCGTCGCCTCTCGGCTCGCTCGTGAAGCGGCTCGACCTTTCGGCCCTCGTATACCAAGGCCGTCCCTCCCTCAACGCGCGTCTGCTGCGTCGCGTCCAGGCCAACCTCGAAGAGTTCGTTGCCCCGCAGACCACCTTCGGCTACAACTGCATAGTAGCCCTCGGCCACCTCCAGAAGCTGCGTCTCCTCGACCTCTCCCTCATCAGCCAGTCCGTCAACCTCGACGACCTCTTCCACCACATCGGGGATCTCCCCAACCTGCGCACCCTCAACTTCCCCCGTTCGTCCGTCCTCGCGCGCCCGCAGACCCGCTTCCTCTGGCCCAAGCGGCTGGAGAGCTTCTCCCTCAGTGGAGCGATCCTGGACTACTTTCTCCACGAGACGCACCTCCCGGAGAGCCTGCACGAGCTACACATCTCGCACTGCCCATTCACGCGCACCAGCAGCGTGCTCCACCTGGCCTCCGCGCTGTCCGCGCAGCTCACCCGCTTAAGCATAGCCTACCCGATGCCGTGTCTGGCCTTCAACGCCCTCGATCACATCCTCAACACCTGCACCGGCCTTACCTACCTCCTTGTCGCCGTCGACTACATCTCCAACCATTTCTTCGATTTCGGCCTCGGCCATCCGTTGAAGCGGCTCGACCTTGACTCCAGCGGTAACCCGGGGGTTGAACACAAAGTCTCCCCCAACGACGTCTTCATCGCCGTAGCTGAAGACCGCCTCCCCGCCCTCCGGATCGTCCGTGTCTCCCATCTGCTCAAGTGGGTCATCCGCGAGGAGGCTGACGTCGACGACCTGATCGAACTGCTCGAAGCGAAAGCGCGCGAAGCAACACCCACCGACGACGACGATAGCACCCCCACCACAGCCGTGGGAGTCTGGGAATTTGGCGGCGAAAGGGGAAACGGGTAAGACCAGCAAAAAATGGCCGTGCGTGTATGCGCATAGAGGGGCGCACGGGCGGAGCGGGAGAGAGTATATGGGTGCGGCGATGGGGAGAAGGTTCGTTGTTAATTGAATAGGTCTGGAGACATACTCGCTGGTTGTGGTCGTGGATGTGAGGTGGCAGCCAGGCATAGTGCCGGGAGGGCAGCTATGGCTGAATATGTTTGTTTCGAGTTGGTAAGGTGGTAGAGCGTTGGAAATCCTTTGGGACGATTTAGGTTTTCGTTTCCGCACGGAATGCTCCGAATACAATTGTGTATATACATGGACTTTCCGATCACGATAGAAGCTGACCGAATGGATTATTGATGTCTCTCCAGGGGGCGAAGCTTGTAACTTACTTGCGCCTGCGACGTCGCTCACATCTTAGCCGAACTCGGTGTCGCCGTGCAAACTGGGCTTAGCTAGCTAAGTACGAACACGGCACGACGGAGACGCATCGACGCTCATTCCCCTTGTCGCCTCGTACTTGCGACGGGCGAGGTCCAGAGAAGTGGAGAGAGCCAAAAACCTCATCCCCTCGCATTGCAGCCAGGTAGATAATGTTTTTGTTCAAGAGGAAAACCCGAAGGTTGGAAAACCCCTTCTGCTGCCCGTCGCGCTCTTCTCGGGCCCATCTAGTTGGAGGGCATGCCCAGAATCCTCTAACAAATTGCGGATTTCGGCCAGCTTGGAAGTATTGGAATCCAACTGGCATCCTCATGCAGTGGCGCAGTGGTGGGAGGATAACGGTGGAGAGGGATAGGATGGAAGGAGGGAAGGAGGTCGGTGGTGGGATGCAGAGAGCGACAGCATTGGGTTGAGGTCTAGGTTTGGAGGTGGTAGAGAATGAGGTCGGCGGATGGATAGCTACCCTTCCGGGTTTGCAGGAAGACGGATAGTAAGAGACTAGGACCAGCCAACGTTAGCTTGAAGGTGGTGCATAGAGAGGAAAAGGAACGAACGAACGGATCGATGGAACAGAATTTATACTGCTGGCACGCTAGCGACTGAATGAGACTGGCTCACTCGATTCTGTGGGTATATACTTGCTACATAACTCCGCCGACCTCGCTTGCTACACACACTATGACTCACTCGCACGTTTCGGGGAGCAAAGAAGAATCCCAGAACGAGGCGTCGGAGTGGGAACTCAGGGAGCAGGAAGGAGAGGGCTGGAGGGGGGGGCTGGAGGTCGAAGAGCCGGTGGCCGTGGGGATCGCTTGCAGTTCTTCCCGTCCTCCTTCATGGCGTCGGCAGAAGATGATGAAACTGGATCGTGTGTTTACAAGAAGGCTCCTGTTGAGCTCCCCAACATCTCTGGATCGCAACCAAAACCCAACAGGAGCGAGAGAAGATACGGATGAAAGCAACTACAAACCCCCGAAGCGTCCAAGTAACGGGAAGTTAGACGGCTGGCAGGCTGGCATCGCAGTAAAGAAACTGATTGCGGTGTCGTCCACCATCCGCAAGCGGCTACCGGGATCGATCGAGGGCCACACATACCATACCTTGCCCAGCGAAGGGTGACGGCCTCGGACGTTCATCGTGGGCCTGTGAGCTCGGGAAACAGTCGCTACCGGCAGCCGTCAAGGAAAACAGCATCCGATTCACTGGTCAGGCGCTGCCTGGTGGCCCGCGCGCGCGGCAGAGCAGAGTACCATTTAAAGGAGAGAACACGTGCAGGGAGCTCAGACCAGCAACGCGCATCCATGCCGATAGACTTCCTATTTACGCCGTAAGGCCAGCCCTGTGATGCCGACACTCTCCCAGTCCTCGGTGGAAATCCCCTTGTTTTTCCAAGCAAGACCCTCTGTGTAATATGGCATGGCAATACTCAAAGTCGCTTTGGTGTTCATAACGGGTGCAGCGACGACTCATATCGGGGTTGAATGGGTGATGCGGGCGTGTTGTGGGCGTTGTATATGGGTTTTGTTCAGATGCATGCAGAGCGCAAACTCTAATATCTTGATTGATTGACCCAGCCTCATGTTAGAAACCTTCAACCATGTCCTCCGGCTATGTTACAAGGCGGCCCCATTCGCCCATGAGTCGCAACTTCTATATCATTTCTCGACACCTTTGCCCTTGCTCTTGATCTTGGGCGTGATGTTGGCCATCATCTCCTCCTATACGGTCGGTCGGTTAGCGCACCGCGGGATCCCCTCACGTAGCAGGGAGACATACCTTTGTAATGAGATGATCGACTCTCTCGAGCAGACCGAGAAGACTCTTCATGTTCCTACTCCACTCGTTCAGCACATCGTCTGCATCTCTGGCCTGCCCGAAGGTGATGATCCTCGCTGGCCGGTCGATCTTCGCGTCGACGGTCTTCTCGCATACCAGCTTCGACAGGTACGTCTCCGTCTCGTCCTCGTCCAGATCCAGCAGCGTTTTCAACCTGTCCATGGTGATCCGTGTGTAGTACTTGCCAGCCACACGAACATTGTGCTCGATCACGCGCTTGCGGAGATCTTCCCAGCGCTGGGGACCCTTCGGGTCGTCGACACCGAAAACCTCGGTAGCCCGCAACATCGTCTCAAACCGTTGCGCCACGCGCGACCACGGCATCAGCTCGATGATGGTGAAACTCTTGAGGAGTTCGTCCTGCTGCGGGACGAGGCGGAGGAGATTCGGGTCCATCTTGATGCGGTGCAGCAAATCGGATTGCTCGTTGTCGTACGGGGCGAGGATGACGTAGTAGATGATCCTCTCCAGGATAACCTCCAGCTTCCCATTGTCCGCCATGATACTCGGAGTATCCATGATGGCCCTGTAGTGCTTGCACACATCCAGGTACTTGCTGTCTTGCTTGGCTAGTTGGATCTGCTGCTCATAGAAGCGCAGCTTCAGGTCCATGATCTCCTGGTCCTTTTTGCTGGCATCGGTGCCAAACCACTTGGTCGATATCTTGCGGGAGAGGATCAACGCCTGGCCGTAGTCGCCGTGTTCGATACAAAGGTTGACTTGCAGAAGGATAAAGTCTGTTTTCTCCTTTCTGTCCATGGAACCGAAAGTTTCGACCTGCAGCTCACAGAGCACGTTCTTCGCTTCGCCAAGGTTTCCCTGCGATTTCTTGATGTTCGACAGCTCTCGCGTGATGCGGGCTCTCTCGACCTCGACAAATAGCTGCCCGCAGTTAACACCCACCAGGCCAACCTATATCGCTCATTCGGATGGCACCACCAACCTTTCCTTCCGTCACCACCCGCAGGGTATCGATGACCGCCAGCTTTGTTTCGAGATTGGGGGTCTCGGGCAAAAACTTCATCACAAGCTGCACCATCTTCGTAATCGCAATCTTTAGTTGTCCATGTTTCTTCGACAGAATCTGAACATTCTCATTCATGAGATTCCAGTCGCCCGACTCTTTGCACAATGTAACGATCGTCTCGAGTATTCGGGTAGTAGAAGGTAAATCGGAAGCCTAGGTAGGCATGTTAGCATCAGCGGTCAAAGTTTGCTTGCGGTTTGGGAAGAGAACCTGACGGGTCTGCTTCTCCAGCATCATGAGTTTCTCGATGGCTTGGGGAAGGTTCAAACCGCCGCCTGACTGCACCACACCGCCGGCCGTTAGCTGTTGTTCGTGAGAACCGGATGATGGGCGGGCGGTGCCTGGGCAAGAGAAATGATTTCCGGAAGCTCCTTGTCTAACTGCGGCGAATCTGCACGATACCGATATTAGCATACTGCTCTTACGGCGCACACATCAATTCGCGGTGGTAGGAAAACATACAATCCTTCTCCGCCTTGAGGACCTCTCTCTCTGCACTTCCTTCGGCCATTGTGAAGGTATGTATTTACAGAGATAGGGTGAAGAGTAGGGTTGAGAGACGATATCGCAGATGGCGACCGCGTGATGGTGTTGATGACGATGGGGTTGATGGATAGACGATGTCGTGGGATGTTTGTCGAGCAGTGACCTAGGTCGGGTTGTGAGAGCCCGGTGTGGCGGCCGAGCCTCAAAGCCACACTTCAGCCACAGGTGGCAACCAATGGGAGAACATTCTTACCAGCGAGAGAATTACTCATGTGCTGAAACCTACCCCTGGCAGCCAACGTCTGAGCACCACAAACGCTCACCAGGAACGCCGCGTTTAAGCATCGCCGGTTCTTGTTCCTCATTTTCCGGCACTATCGTAATCTCGCCAACAACCTTTTCCGCCAAAACTCAACCGCTCCCTTTTGCCCTCCCGTCCACTCCTCTCTCCCACTTGTTGTCGGAACAACAATGGCAGCTGCTCGTGTCGTCCGGAACACTCTTTCCGCCACACTGCGACGAAATGCGTTCAACAAAAACTTCCCCACCCCCACCACGTTGACGAGGTCGCTGGCGACACCCACGGCAGTCAACGTTCACAGCACCAAGTCGACTACTCTCAAGAATGGACTTACCGTATGGATGGCCGAAATAGCTATGGGTGGATTACATCGGTGCTGACGGGAGAGTCCTGGGATTCAGATCGCTACCGAACACTCACCGTATGCGCAGACCGCCACTGTCGGGGTGTTCATCGATGCCGGAAGTCGGGCGGAGACCGATGCCACCAACGGAACCGCGCACTTCTTGGAGCACCTGGCATTCAAGGTGGGACAACTCCCGACCCGTGGATCGCATGTCGGTGGAGGCTGCTGAGGTGATCGTGGTACTGTGGTAGTGGTAGTGGAGGTGGGGATGGCGTAGATTTGGAGAATCAGCGTTAACCTCACTCGCAGGGCACCAACAGGCGTACACAGTACCAACTGGAGCTCGAGATTGAGAACATGGGTGGACACTTGAACGCATACACATCGGTAATTGGCCCAGCAATGCCCCCACGACGGTTTCTCCTGAGATTAACGACAGAATTCTAGCGAGAGAGCACCGTTTACTACGCAAAATCCTTTAAGGACGACGTCGGAAAGACGGTTGAAATTCTGGCCGATATCCTGCAGAACTCGAAGCTCGATGAGTCCGCTATCGAGCGCGAGCGTGATGTTATCGTCCGGGAGCAGGAGGAGGTGGACAAGCAGCTGGAGGAGGTCGTCTTCGACCACCTGCATGCCACCGCTTTCCAGGGCCAGCCACTCGGCCGCACCATCCTCGGGCCGAAGGAGAACATCTTGTCGATCAAGAAGGCCGACCTGCAGGACTACATCTCTACCAACTACAAGGCCGACCGCATGGTCCTTGTTGGTGCCGGAGGGATCCCCCATGAGCAGCTCGTCGAGCTCGCCGAGAAGAATTTCGGCAACCTCAAGCCATCCGACAGGCCTCTGATCCTTGGCACATCCCGCGGACCCAAGCCCGAGTTTATCGGTTCCGAGGTTCGCATGCGTGACGATACCATCCCCACCGCCCATATTGCGATCGCTGTCGAGGGCGTCAGCTGGAAGGACCCCGATTACTTCACCGCTCTGGTCGCCCAGGCTATCGTCGGCAACTTCGACCGCGCGGTGGGCAACGCTCCTCACCTAGGCAGTAAGCTCTCGTCCGTGCTCCACCAGCACCAGCTTGCCAACTCGTTCATGAGCTTCAGCACCTCGTATTCCGATGTTGGGCTATGGGGAGCGTATATGGTCACCGATAACATCACCAACATTGACGATCTAGTTCACTTCACTCTCCGCGAGTGGAACCGCATGGCCCAGGTCGTCACCGAGGCTGAGGTCGAGCGTGCCAAGGCTCAGCTCAAGGCTTCCCTGCTGTTGAGCCTCGACGGAACCACTGCTATTGCAGAGGACATTGGACGCCAGATCGTCACCACCGGCCGAAGAATGAGCCCTGCGGAGATTGAGCGTGTGGTCGGTGCTATATCCGAGAAGGACGTTATGGCGTTTGCTCAGCGAAGGATTTGGGACCAGGACGTTGCCATCAGCGCCGTAGGAAGCATTGAGGGTGTAAGTGCTGGACACAGTCCCTTATGGAGCAAATGGCTAACCATCAGCAGCTGCTCGACTACAACCGCATCCGCAACGATACCAGCCGAAACTTCTAAGCGTGTTGAGGATTCATGGGAAGGGCCACTACAGCGGAGAATTGCAAGATCGGCGAGTAGGTAGTGGCGAGGGTAAAATAGATGATCGGTGTACCATGGGTTTTGAAACGATCGAGCCGTCCGCCTTCCTGGTGCACCCTATCCATTCAAACAATAGTCAACGATGTACAGTACATCTATATCCATTCTCCCAGATACACTCCCACATGAGATGGCAGTAGTGTATTTTGTTGAGACGCATGGGGTTCGTCCCAGATCGTCCGTTTCTCGCGGCTTGCATGAGTGTTTTTCTAATGAGCTCAATGATGGCCGGCCACTCCAGTCCGGCCACTCACAAGTGCCTATATTCGCAGCCGCCGAATAACCTAACCGACTTGCATCTCCAACACCACCCATATCTACAACCAAGTAACTCAACAACGAAGTTTTGGCCCACTCGGCTAGTACTCTGGAGTTGCGTGCCTAAGGTACCTATACAAAACTTGCGAACTGCAATCTTCCATAGAAAAAACCCGATTCGTCCAAAACACCTTATGTATGGGGACGCTTAAAACGGGGTGACTTCTGCTGGGAGCAAGATTCGTTGCCGATGGCCCCTAGTATGAGCAAGAAATGGATGAGGACAACTGGACGGCCCTTAATCGGTCGTTGCCGGTTTCATCTCCCGCCTCGCGTGGCCAGCAGACGGGAAACCTGGATGAAAGTGCGCCGCCATACGTCTGGTTAGGCTGTATGCGAGTATGAATAAACAAAATAAAAAGAGTCTCTCCTCGGATCCTTTGATGATTTTTGTTTCCAACTTCTCTAGATAACCTCTCGGTTCGTGGGTCTGCGGGCACGTTGGTACGTCAAAAACCGCCTCACCCCAGCCGTCGGCTTACTAATCAATCTCGTCAAACCTGTCATTGATCTTCTCCGAACCCAATGGAGAACATTCCTTGAAAACAGTTATTTTGAAGTTAATATTTAATCACGGGTCTTGTTCAGGTGAATGTGAATGAAAAGTTACTTCACAGTCTGAAGTCCGGGAAAGCTGGCGTAAAACTCGCTGCTTCCTCCAACGCCATGCCCCTGCTATATCTTCCGCAGTATAACCTTCGAATCGTCATGGATACTCAGGGCTTGCATGAGAAGTGCTGAAGGTTTGACGGTTCTCCGAACAGACTGGACGACCCGCGAGCCGAGCGACAGGCAGAGCAAAAGTCTTGGTGAACATACTTACTGACCTGTCGAAGTGATTGATGCAGTGATGTTTATTCAGCGGCTGTGTTGGCGGAGCATGACGATTCCCAGCCAGCGGCCGGGTAACTATTTTATCCCTCCTGCGCTCACGCTATGTAATTGTGATGGACACGTGTGGCCGGGTAACACTTTTTTTATCCGGCTTAGATAAATACACTGAAGTAATCCACAGAGCATGCTTCACAGCACTTCAACTTCAGCTCACCGTACATCGCCAACCCCACCGCTCAGCCAGCCGACCTCCAATAGCTTTGCCTCACTCTTCGCACCACATTCTAGATTCACAATGTCTTCTGAACTCTGGTAAGCAGCTCTCCCTCGTCGTTCCTCTGCCACCGCGTTATCCGCCGACCCTCTCACGCCCCTGGCACCTACCGAAAGAAACGGGGGATGTGTCGTCCGAAGTTGAATTTACTTGCTGACTTGTGTTACTCTTTTTCTTCAGCCCCGTCTATGCGGTATGTGGTGATTCTGCTCCGTGTTTTCCTCGTTATGCCCTTCTAGTGGGATCTTGTCGTCATCAGTGTTGCCACCAAGCAGTGACGGAAAAGGACGCGACACCTTCCGGACCACGTACCGATAACGCAGAGCTGCCGTTCGCACGAACGACCGAGCCTACACGAACCGCAAAATGGTTTTCGCGCTTCAAGATCCGCGTTCAGGTGGCTGACGTGTCTGTTTTTATTTATTTTTACAGCCCTTTTTCGGCGCAATGGGCTGCACTGCGGCCATCGTCTTCACCTGCTTCGGCGCTTCGTACGGAACAGCCAAGTCTGGTGTCGGCATCTGCTCTATGGGCGTCCTCCGACCTGACCTGATCGTCAAAAGTATGGCCCTGCGGTTGTGCGAAGGGGGCAACCGTGCTAACAAAACATCGCAGACATCATCCCCGTCATTATGGCTGGTATCATCGCCATTTATGGGCTAGTCGTGTCGGTGCTCGTTTCCTCGGGGCTGAAGCAACAGCTTCCCCTCTACACCGGTTTCATTCAGCTGGGCGCTGGTCTGTCCGTCGGCCTGGCTGGTTTGGCTGCTGGTATGCGTTGTCGCACCCGCGTATTGTTTGTTTGCTAATAGCAAGCCTAGGTTTCGCCATCGGAATCGTCGGTGACGCTGGTGTCCGTGGAACCGCCCAGCAGCCTAGACTCTTCGTCGGAATGATCCTCATCCTCATTTTCGCCGAAGTCCTGGGTCTTTACGGTCTCATCGTAGCGCTTCTCATGAACGCTAAGGCCACCACCGATGCCAGCTGCTAAACGCTACGAACTCCCCGTCCACTGCCGGCATGGTCTCATGGCACTTTATGCTCAAGGGCAGACGAGAGGCGGACGAACACTGGGGACGAAGTATCGTCGTTATAGCAGTTCAGGGAGCGGAATCGATACCATAAGGGACACGGGGTTTTCATTACAGTGTATCTTAGTTCTTTTTTTGTGCGATGAACGGAGGGTGCTAGACGTTTTGTGGTGCATGCTTGATAGTTACTCCATGTTGTATGTTTTTTATGCGGTGTTCTTTTGTGCGAGATCGATTCTCGTGAAGTTTTGTGAAGGGGTGACTTGCACGTGAAATCCCAATTTCATAAAAAAAAAAAAATTTGTTCATTCACTACCAGGGCCGTTCATAGTACGGTAATATGTACTCCACATAACCCCAGCCGCCAACATCGGAGAGGTGACCAATTTTATCCATGGGCATTCCCATGAACTCCATATAATTCCTCTTACCAGATTTTCCGATCCTCCAAATTCCAGCTATGGGTATTATTTTTTTTGCCGATTGTTTGCGACTGTACGAAAAGCCTTTAGGGTGAAATCCCCGTCAGGGTCATCAAGTGTTGGCCAATCCTCTCTCTGGTCCCCATGTCCTAAATTCTTTCAACGTTTTGGCCGTGACCAACCGCTGAAGTATTACCGCAGACATCTACATTTTTATTTTTTTTTGTTTATTCCTTACTCGCGTGCGACCTATGGAGATCATGGCGAGAATATGTACAGTCCGTTTCCTGTCCGCAGTCCGCGCAGTGGCGGCTCGTTGCAAGCACCCCTTTTGCCCTCCGCCCAGGCCTGTCCCAATGAAACGTAGAAAGGAAAATGACAAAGGAAAGGAGCAAAGGAAAACCGCACCCCCCCCCCCCCCCCCTACTCCTCGCCTGCCGCCGCCATGAAGTCGGGCGTGGGTAGGAACAGCGGTAGTTCCCCCCGGCGTCCTGCTCCTCGGCCCCCGCCCCCTGCTCCTCCAGCCACTCCCGCACCTCCAGCTCAGACACCGCGCTCACGGCGTCATCCTCCTCCACCCCCGGCACCCGCCTGCTCACGTCCGTGGTCGAGAGGAAGCCCAGCACCGCCTGGCTGCACCTCCCGTCGGCCAGTAGGTCCCGCACCTTCCACCGATCCTTCCCTTTTCCAGTCTCCTTCACTTCCGTCCACAGGATCTTCTGCTGCGGCTTCTACTCGGGGCACTCCTTGAAGAGGTGGTCCCGGGTCTGCGTTTGGTACCGGCACCACCAGCATTGCGGGGTGGGTCGGTTCTTTGTCCAGTTGAGGTACTGCCCCGTTAGGCAGTGCCCCGTCTTCAGCTGGTAGAACCGCGAGGCGATCCTCTTAGATGCAGACATCTACATGCGGCTTGGGGACTGTTTTTTTTTTGGTTTAATCATTAGCGGCTTGGGGACTATGTGGTACCTTGTACTCAGAATGGCGTATCTCGGGGAGATCCATCTGCTACGCGTTCCCTCCGCGCTGGCTTGTTGTTCCTCCACTTGGTCTGTAGGTACCACCACGAGAGTCACCGATCGAATCAGGCATCTTGCCTTCTGAGCCCTACCCACCAATCCACTCGCTTCATTCGCAATTAGAAATGTCGAAGCGGAATTACCGATGTATCTGTCTGGCTCAATGATTTCATCTATGTACACTAGATGAGTAATACGTAGGATCCTCACTCCCCCCACAACAGTCCGAACACAAACGCATGTCCTTAGTTCCATGTAAATCTTCAAACCAGACAAACGAAAAAACTTCTGAACGCTCAAGAGAAACTCCCTACTCCGCAAACTTCTAAATCCACTCATCAAACTCCCCAACTCTCCCTCCCCTCCCTCCCCCGATGGTGGTTATGCGTAAGCGCCCCATCCTGAATAAAGCACCGCGAGATTTTTCTCATCGGTCGCCTCCTGGATCAATTCGTTCACCGTAGCGGACACACTCAGCGTCTTCGAGAGCTTCTTCGAAACGACAGTGAGGGCTCTCTCCGCTTCGGCCTCGGCCTCGAGCTTCTTCTCCTTCTCGTCCATTTCCCCTCCGTGGCCTGGCTCTTGTTGTGGACCTACTTTGTTGTTTCCGGGGGGGTCACCTTCCTCCTCCCCCGGGAATTGCTGACGCTGTTCGCGTGACTTGTCTTGGATTCGTTTCATTCGGAGGGGTGAGATCGACCAGTTGTATAGCGGATCGTATTTTAGAACGTCGAGAATGGTGGTAATGTAGTAAGACTCATTGCGAAGGACCTCGAGGGTGAACTCGCAGCAACGGCGGAATACTCCCTCCGTGCCTGTGATTCCAAAGCCGCTGACGATGTCCCTCGTAAGCCGGAACGGGACCACTTCTGGAATAGGCAGAACACGGCCCTGCTCGAAGGCTACACCGAGATCGATGTGGATGACCTCGCCTGTCTTGTTGTCGAGAAGAATATTATGGCCGTGACGATCGCCAAGGCCGAGAACGTGACCAAGAATTGATATCGCTGCTGTGCTGCGTGTGTACGCGAGGCGCGCGGCGAACCAGAGATCGGGTCCTTGGAACCCGTGGGTGAAAAAGAAATGTAGGACCGGAGGAAAATTATCTGCGGACTGGCGATACGCCCGTATTCGCTCAGGCCTGGGGCGGTCTTGTGCGTCCGAAATGTTTTTTCGGGCTCGGGTGGCGGACCAGGCGTTGGGGAAGTATTTGGTGTGTGCTGGGAAGAGGTATTCGAGAAGCGGGATCGTGTTGGCGACGAACTCGATGATCCCGGTAGTGGCGGTAAGTGGTATCACCATATAGGAGCGAATTTTGAGGTCGCGTTGTCGAGTCATGCGGCACTTCCTTAGGAGAATGCTGACCTGATCGAAGACTTGCTCCATGATAGCGTCTTGTCGCAAATCATCCTGACCACCTTTGACCTGTATACTGTTAGGAAGCTCGTAAGTAATAGGGAATTCTGCAGGTACTTACCAACTGTTTGAAGACATTTCCATCTGAAGCTTCGCACTTGATGATCTTGGGCATACTTACACCCGAGGCCAGAATCACCGTGCGATCGAACCTCGTAATAACTGGTAGAGAGCAGTAATTACAGTCCGCCCTGATCGGGATGTGCATGGTGGGTGGCGGGATATTATATTTCCCGATATCCCTCTCAAACACCGTCCGGTGCTCTGGGACCACATCTTTGAAAGTGATCTTTCTAGATTTGTCTGCACCTTGAGGTCCCCTGGCATGAGCCAGCTTCTCAAACACCTTCGTCAAAGCTTCCAGGCCAACCATGACCCTCTTCGTCGCGCTGCCCTTGAGGGTGTTGATGACGTATTCTGCAGCTCGCTGCCTAGAGAGAGAAGCCTCATCCTTAGCACGTGTCTTCGAGATCGCAAGTATCTGATAGATTGCATGGTACGGGTGCTGCTGGCACATCCGAATGATGAGTTTCATCAAGAGACCCTGGAACGAATGGGTTGAATGTTCGTCCTTCTCCAACTGCAATCGAGATGAAAGCTGATTGATCAGCGGCACCAGCTTCCGTGTGGGAACGTTTTCGACTTCTGCAGCCACCCTGTTGACCCTGTCCTCATCCCAATGCGCCAGCCACAGAGCCGAGAATCGGACGGTATCGTTGTCGAAGTCGTCACACGCAACGAGGCACTTCAAGTAATTCGCAATACTCTGCTCCAGGAACGCATCACGGTTGTTCCGAAGGTGCGAGTACTCCTGCTCATCCAGTGCCAACCACGATTTGGCCTTCGCGTTCTCTCGGACAACGGCGTTTTTGTTGGCGTTGGTTTTCAACATTTGAGCTAGCTGGTTGACCTCGCCCTCTTTATCCTGCTTCAACTTGAGTGCACGTTCATAGTCCTCGATGTTATGAGGGTTCTGCAGCTGTTGATCGCAGAACGTTGCGAACAAATGGAATACACGGCCGGCTTCGCGTCCAGTTTTATTTTGTTTGAGCTCAATGATGGCGTTCTCGAGGTACCGACTCATGATCCTGTCGGGCTTTTCAAGCCGTGCTTCCGAGATCCGACTTCCCTGAGATGAAGGGTCAGCAACACTCGAACCGAATGATATTCTCTAGGTCTTACCAGTGTAGCCAACAATTTCGCCCTGCCCACCTCGATACTCTGCGAAGCTAAACCGTTGCCTTGTACCAGTGTGGAAAGGATGTCAATTGCCGGCACGGCCTGCCCGTCCAACCACAGAACGTTCGCCGCTTGTAGAGCAGCTACCCCACTGATGTCCAAGCCAACGTCTTTACAGGGCTGCACAAGGTTTTCCAGTTGCGTGGAAGCAGTGATCGCATTCTGGAGGATTTCATGCTTGCGTGCCATCTTACATATCTCGATCAATGTTTTCGCCTCGAGTTTCCTGGCCTCCCTCTCGCCTATGTGGTCCGTACCAGAACGCGTCCGTAGGTGAGTCCGCTTGGCCAGTGATCCGAAAGTTGCCTGTCGCATTGCCAGCATTTCTTCGACTTCCGCGTACCTGTTCAGGGTGATTAGCACAGACGACTAGAGAGTCAACAAAGATAGAACACTGTACCTTCCAGTATCCATCCACGCGATCCTGCCCATCTGCCTATCCCAAGCTTCGACCAGTTGCTCTCGATCCGTAGATGCAAGCACCTCCTCCATCTCCGTCAACATAGCCAGCGTTCTCATATTCTCGCCAAGCGTGTGATTTGTCTGGGTAGCGGAGATCATTTGCTTGATGACCCCCAGGAAGTGTGGATCCGTGTGTTCCGAAGCCGATCTTGCATCTACGGTGATGTTAAAGGATTGCAGAGCTCGGAATATTGGCGTAGACCGGGTATTGCAACTGGCAGGACATGGGAGATCCCATTGCTCCAATTTCCAAGCTGAGCGGTAGATATTATCCGCCGCTCTGACGGACGTGGTTGCGCTTGCTCCATCCTGAAGGAACGAATGCGATAGTCCATTCATCCCTAGGGTATTGAAAGCGTCGAGTATTCCCACGGTTTCTGGTTCCGTTGGTTGGTTCTGACGGATACCACTCTCGAGGTTGGCGGCTCGAAGTGACAAACTCTTCCAGCCGTTGCCCTCGTACTCAAAGTTATGCAACACCGTCCGTAGATTGAATTCCTGCTTGACACCGTAGAATGAATCGGGATCGTCGACGTTCTTGTAGACCTCGAGCAACAGCTCCGCAGGAATTTCCGCCTGGGTGTTGATGTGATGTATTTCCGCAAACAGTATGGCAGTCTTAAACATCTTGCAGGCGCATGCCGCCATTGCAGCCTGGAGAAAATCGATCCCTACCCAGAAGTCTCGGTCGGATGGCGTGGTTTCTCCATTCCTTGGCCGTGACCTGAGGTAGAGAATTGTCTTGATAAGAACAGTGTTGTGTGCAACAGTCTTCTCGGTACGGTTCTTGAAGCACTCTCGAAAAACGCTGGATAGGTCTTCTCGTAGTCCTTTCTTCAACAGGTAATCACGGACAAGCAGGACCTGCGTAATGCAGGGGAATAGCTCTGCCGCTACTCCTTCCACTTCTCGGAGAACTTGGATCAGACCGTTGATGACCGGTGATTCGCGCATGTTGGTGCACATGGCCACCGTCAGGTCCTTGAGCCACACCGGGACCGGCGTTTCAATCCTCCCGAATGGTGCTAGAGATTGAGGCGTCAAGGTTTCCGGAACGGGAACATAGAACTGCAGAGCTTGATATTCATGCTTCATTAGGACTTGCTTGTAAGTATCAGATTCCCCACGACGGATTTCTTCCTGAATGATCTGCGAGAGCGCACGTTCTGCCACTCCGACAACCACCTTGTCATTTGAGAAAAGCAAATCCTTGAGCCTGCGCAAAATCCCCTTCCTAGCGGTCAGATCATACTCTTTGACGGCGGTGTTGGCCTTCGGCAAATCGATTGTATTCGGACCGTCAAACATCATCTCATTCGTCCACTCGTTGTGCAGTCGTCCGGTAGAAGCATATGCACGTCCTAGGACTCTTGCCGACCAAAGAAGAAACCCGTCACCGACGGACGAACGCCTGCAGATTTCCAGCAAAGACTTAGACCGGTCGAATGAAACCTGGTCGGAGCCGAAAATGTCGTTCCTGAAGTCTCTAGGCCGTTGGAAGCTGCTACAAAAGAGCGAAAATGCTAACTCTCGAGATGCATCTTCCATCAGCTTTGCACCACCGGCCATGTCGTCGTCTAAGAGTAGTTTAATGAGTTCGCTCTCTTTGGTGTCCTTCACTGCGCTTCCGCCACTGCGGAACTGCACTGCAGATCGGACCATCGCTTGAAACGCATTGTTTTGCTCCAAATTGAGCTTAGAAAACACCAGGGTCGAGAGGTGATCTGCGATCCATGTTCGGAACTTGCGTACTGTGGTGAGAGCAAGAAGTGTCTGGTCGTCCCGCTTGTTAAAGTTCTTCTGCGAGAACTTTCCAATGTCTGCCATTATGGAAAGGAATGTGGCAATGACGAAAGAAGGCCTACTCGACAAATAACGATTTCCCTTGATCAAAAGATACCGTATGATGCCAGCAGTGTCCTCAGCGCAGGCGACATCCGCGATGTGAGGTTTCAGTCCGTGGATGAGCATCTGAAGCTGATATCCTTCGTGAGCCGTTTGTCCCGCTAGACAGACTAGCAACCTGATGTTTCGAATGACGCTACAGGCATGCACAGGCCCGCGGGCTGGATGCATGGTATCGAAGAGCCTCCGGGCCACGAATGTGACCATCGAGCCGGTCCAAAGCGTCTTGTTGTCGCTGAGCCCGCGGACTTGGCAGACACGGAGAAGAGCAGTGATGATATCCCGAGCAAGGAATCGCGGCTTGATTTCAAGGGTCAGTTTCGTTGCCGAATACCCCTGAGCATAGATATCCTTCATGGTCTGGCCGACATTGGCAAGCCTTGGATCCGTATCCAGAAATTTCTCGGAAAATCCATACCCATGCATCAACTCGAACATATTTGAGACGATGAACGGAAAATGACTTGCAAAAAGGGTGCCGAACTGTTCATTGCCGAGTCTGGTCTGTATCTGATCGATCAGAGGTGGTTTCGGTTCTTCTCCCTCCTTTGGTGGATAGCGCACGGCCCACGCCACACCGTACGCAACGACTTTGGCAAAGGACTGGACGAGCATCTCATCAAATGACTTCCCGATCTTGTGCGCCACTGATTCGGCCTGTTGTTGGCGATCCCTCACTAGCAATTGGGCAACAAGTTCGTCGGAAACTTCTTTGCACATCTCTGTCAAACTTCCATACCCAAAAACCTCGAATGGGAAGTTGTCGAGTTCGTAGTCCTGCGTCCAGTTGAAGAGCAATTGACCGCTGAACAGTTGGAACAGTGGGCGTTGAGATTTGAAGCCGAGAGCTTTGGCAATGGTCAACAACGACTTGGCTGCATACGGAGAAGCGTTCGTCAGTTGCCCGGTCTCGAAGATCCTGTAAACTATTCGCGACATGTTTGACGGGCTGACCAGTGCCATAAGTTCCAGAACGTATACTCGGATGACCAGTCCCTCGATCCAGTCCTTAAATATGGGTAGCGCATCCAGGATAACTTCGCAAAGTTTCACGTGGGTCGACACGCGGAAGAACTTGAACAGATTCTGTAGCTTCTGCGCCACAAAGTATAAGACCCGACTATCCGGATCCTTGAGGAACTTGATCAACAACTCTATTCCAGGTTGCGGGCCCTTTTTCCCGAAGTCCGGATACACAAGCAGCATCCGCTCCAGGAGATCTGCAATTCCGATTTGTATTGTATGAGAGGTGACTGTCTTGTCCAGGCCCGTCTTGATGATATGATCGTAGACCTGTTCACAAGTCTCTGCGATGTCGGTTGGTTCACCGCAACACCACATCACCGCCAACGCGGCTATGATGTCCATCGTGAGCAGTGAGCTGATCTCGCACCTCTCCAGAGGATAGGTCGCGAGAAGTACGCGCGCAACGTGTTCGCAGATGTCAGCCGCGTCGCTGCCGCTCAGCACGTCACTCGCAGCGAACATGAAATCTTTGAGAAAGGAGCGCATCATGACCAGTTTGTGCGCTGGGACTTGCAAGAGATAGGAAGCGAACTGGCCAGACACTGCTTTCGGTTCATATGGGTTCAGAAGCATCATTGAGCAAAGTGCAAGTTGCGCCAACGCAGAAGCCCTGAAAGATTCCTCCGAACATGCTGCTTCCACGTCTTCCCGGAGTAATCCGATCCTCTTCTCCTCTTCCAACCAGCTATTGCGGCCAATGCGGAAGCCCAAGTCATCGTATTCTATCTCCATCGCATTCTCGTCCGAAACCCGGAATAAAATCGCTGCTTTCTCCTTGTCTTCGAGTAAACCAGAAATCTGCACGACCAGGGTTGCTGTGATTCCCTCAAGATGGCAGCCGAATCCCTCGTCCGGCCCGATCAGCCGTGACGCTTTAGGGAGCATGGTTTCGATTTCAAAGAGCAATCCATCAATCTGCTTCAGCGAGCACTTGCCGCTTACTAGATAGGCGCTCAAACTGTTATAGACTGATTCCCGCAATATCTCTTCCAGAGCACCGCCGGAGAATGAGAGCTTCGCGCAAAGAATGCTGGCGATGAGGATGGTAGCAACAAAATTCCGCATGACGACACTGTTCACACCTTGCTTTTGGCTGCAGATCTCGTCCCATTTGGCGCCAACTGCCTCGATCTGTCGGTGAAGATACAAGACGATCTGGTTTTGAAGCTCCGTATTCGACTTGCCGGCGCTGCCAGGACCGGAACTCGAATTTTCTGGTTGCGAATCCTCGGTGCCATCCTCGATGTGAAGGAGCATATTGTGGAGCCCACGGTATCTAGCGATCCTAATGCACGCTTGACCGATGGGACCACAGATCCGAATTGGATATGGATCGAGTTTCAAGCGATCAAGGCCACAACAGACCAATAAGAAATCGATGATATGCACAGCCGTGGTGTTCTGGGAGTATGCAGTAGCACCATTTTTGTCCAGGCCTTCTTGAGCCGGCCGCCATTTCGAGCAGAACCACTGGAACAGCCGCTCCCCCGCATGGTACTGAGCTGTGTGCACCATCGAGTTGCGTTTCTCGAGGATCAATGACCACAGGGCTAAAGCCGAATCGCACAGAATTGCGGACCCATTGATGTCTGTCGATTGCAGTATGTAGTCCACGTCCTTCAAGATGCTGATATACGCTATCAACTCCCGGCTGATCAAAATCCGCATAACATGGCATGCAACACGACAGGTGGCCTGGTTCGTCGCATGCCGAGCGCATAGCCGCCATACCTGAAGCCAAGTCGGTGCGTACGCGGCGTCCGAGGCACATTTCAAGAAGGCACAGCTGCAGAACGTTGTTAGTCTCTTCACTGAATTTTCACATGCACGGTTTGAATAATTACCTGCCAATTGCGATCAAAGCCCACGCAATGATATTCGGGTTGTCATCAGAGCAAGCTCCACTCAGGTCTTGTATGATTGACGGAAATTCCACTTCGTCGATGCCCTTGATGTCTGCCAGAAACGGTATCACCTGTAAGGCTAAGAACTTCCGTGGAGTATTCGCGGAGCGCACGTATCTCATCATGTCCGCAGAGAGGTCATAAATCCTCTGTCGCTTTGGAGTTTTATCGCTTTGGGGTTTATTCGTAGCGCCCGAAATATCAAGCATATCCACCATCGTAGCGATGAGAGCCAGTACCATCCATGTCTGTTCTAGACGTGGATCACGGTCGAAGTTGATCAATGCCATGGCTCGTAGGCAAAGCGGGTTATTATTCCGCGAGGAGCTAGATGGCGATGGGAAGGTCACATGGTCGAGCTGCAGGATCTCTCGCTCAGATCGAGCGATGTATTCAGCGCAGAGAGTCTCATAGAGATTCTCGACAGCGACCTTGAGTTGGCTGTCATTCGGCGAGACTCGGATGCCTACTCCGATGTGCGGTTGGCAGTGCATGAACGTAATGATCATTTCCTCCCTCAGGCCCGGTGACTTGGTCTCCCATAGTCGACCAATATTAGGAACAATATCGCTGCATATATTGGTCGTCATTCCCAGGTCATTCGCGGTGACGACATTCAACAGGTAGTTTAGCGACGAGAACACATTTTGGTGGGCGCGAGTCGGGGTCTGTTGCGACTTCAGGAAGCCAAGCAACGTGGTGGAGATCATTTGCGCATGTTCAAGTATCGGTGCATTCGGTGTTGAGAGCAGGCACCGGAGACACGTCAATAATTCCTCACTCACGTGGGTGAGTCTGGCAGAATGAGCCACACGGAGCCGCGCTGAGGACTCGAATGAATGTGCCGGGGTGGGCGGGTTTCCCCCGGATGGAGAGGCGCGCGGCGCGGGAGAGAGTGATCCTCGTCGCAGGCCCCGGACTTCCAATTCTCCTACTTTGTCCTGCTCCGCCTGAGGGTCTGCCTCTTCTTCGATGCCTAGCTGCAGATTGACGTGGATACAGCAGTACTGGGCGAGGACTTCCCATGCATCAGCCTTCAGATGTTCCGTATGCGGCGCGTACTGAAGCATCATTCGTAGGGACTTGGCGTAGTCTATGCTAATCGGCTCGCAGAGTGCTTCGTTCGTAGGCTGGGTGTGTATGATGTGCTGATACACTGCAAGCACCGTTTTGCCCTTGAATTGTTCACGGCCCAGCTCGATCATCGATCGCAATAGGGATCCGCAGAGCGCCAGACGAGTCTCTGACGCTCCTCGAACTGTGTTGGATTGCTTGATGTAGAGAGTGCGTTCGATGACCGCGGCGCGGAAGATTGCCTCCAATAAACGGTGGAGCGCATTGTCGGCGAAATTTTTGAGCGTCTGCTCCCGCCAAAGGAGCTGCTTTAGATCTAGACACGCATCAGATGTTAGATTGTCTCAACCCTCACCAACCACTGGCAACGCAATCGTTACCATGGAGGCCGCTCAGCCGTTCATTGATTTTGTTCGACTGTATCCTGTCTGCCAGACTGTCAGCGGGGCCGCCTTCGAGGGGGCAAACTTGGACGCGCGAACCACATATGTTGAGGAGGATCTGTTCGGTGGCCATGTTGACAGTAGAGCGTTTGAGGATGCGAAGCTCAAGCAAGTAGTCGCACGCACGCTTCGGTAGCAAAGAGTTCCTGCGGTCCTCGCTTCTCGGTCGAAGGGAGGCCCGGCCGAACGACTTGTGTACGATGTGGTTTGTGCGAGTGCAATGTTGTCGGCGAGTGACGAAATCTAGGAGGCTGTCGAGCGACGAGTAGGGATGCGATGAGGGGGTGGGGTTGAAGGAAAGAGTGGGATCTTACGTCGAATGAACACGGGAACACGCGTTCGCTTACGGGTTACAGCACTATGTAGAGCAAGCGAGTCCTCCGAGTCACGCGCTAGTATGTACTACTCTACTGCAGCCCGTATGTATGAGAACTGCGCTGTTCGATTCCATAGATACACTGGCAGAAACCCTCCCTCAATAGATACTGAAGGCGCCCACGATGGGCAGACAATAAGGACCAGTCCCTTTGCCTTCGCCTACATAAATCTTAGGCCCCGGCGCTCGTTGTCTGACAGCAACTGCAGACTGCGGAACTGGTCCCCAAACAACGAGACAATCAACGGGATTACGTAGGCAGCACCAGTGCTTTTTCGTTGAGACGTTAGACTCAACCGCAGTACAGCCGACTTTCAACAAGGAAATGAACCGAGGACCAATTTGGGAAGCCATATCAAAGGAAACCCCTATCGGCGGAAGGTCATAGTTAGTCGGACGTTGCATATCGCGGCAGTTTGTACGTTACTCTTCTTCGGCCCGGGATTGACGATTGGATTTAACAGCTATATGGGGGCTCATCCGACTTCCTGGAATTGTAAAAGCAGGCACATGTATTTGACCGCTGTCCGAGGACAAGCACCAGTAAGATGTGGTACCGTCTTGCGCACCAGTGGAAGTGATGCAACCCGCTACATGCCGGGCTTGCTTCCCCCGATGAGGAGCCAGAGTTACGTCGGTTTGTCTACGGAGAACCCGCCCGTGCCAGTGACTAGTCCGGTCAGCAGACACAGTTCGCCCGACGAGTTAGTGCCGTGGCCAGTCGTGCGCGGAGGATGTGATCTGCGACATCGCCAAAGCACAACAGGCGCAGGAAGTGAAGCCCACCCAATTCAGAGCCAAGCAATGTGCTGTCTGCTGCCAGCCATGTGGCCGTCGTCCAACCCCAGATGTTTGGTGATTGGCTCACGAACTTCAGCCCTACCCGAGCGAGCTGTTGGAGGAAGTCCTATATACAAAGCCCGCATGTCCCCAAACACCCCAAGACAGTGGCCACCACCCTTCCCCGACGATGTGTCCGCTCCTCTCTTCGCTCGGTGATGGCGGCGGCGGCGATGAGAGGAATTAGTAACCACGGAAAAAGCAAACTCCGAGCGGAAGAGCGCGCGTCCGACGTCCAGCGTCCAGCGTCCGACGGGAATGCGCGAAGACCACTTCGACCAAACGTTGCGCCACACCGCCCCGCGGTGCCATTTATATACGGGACTGGCAATGGAGGGCTCTTGTGACAAGTCACATCTGATAGGCGGGAAGGATCGTCACAAGCGAAGCGGCGGAAGCTCCGAGTCCGCAGCACGGTTAACGTTCATCCGAATGGGAATCGGATGGCTTGGCGCGCACGTTCACACTAGCCCGTTCGGCCACAACTAGAGTAGAGTAGAGTGTCAGTAGCTCGTTCCAGAATCCACGCGGTCGCTGCGTTCAGGCGCAGGTCCGATGACTCGCCCTAGCTCCACTTGCACGCGAGGCGATCGCCGCTGCCGTGATTGGCCAGATGTGCTCGCGACGGACTGCTTACGACATCGCAACCAAGGTCTTCTAACCGTTGAAGGGTGGAGTTGCGTTGGGCAGCGTTGGTGGGGTGTCCGACTTGGGTCGTCTCGTTCGTTACGGCAGGCGCATATCCCCGGCCCGCTCTAACCCCGAACGGATTGATTACACGCGCAGCACAACACCGCTAGATACCGTTTCCCTCCCCCTATTCCCGTGGAGCAGATTCCTTCTGGCGCCTCCACCCCAACAAGTGGCGCGTTCTCGCGCTCTTTTTACCTTGACTCCTCCACTCCTTCCTCCACTTCCTACCCACTCGTCCGCCTTACATCTTCCTCGTGCTTGTATCGGCGGCCGTGCGAAACCGCACTCGTCCTTCCCTCCGTCACTCCCTCTCGAATTGGCTGTCGTCCTTCGATAGCAACCAATTCCATCTGCGAACAAGTGGCCCTCGATGGTTCGAAGATAGAGTGCAGCGTCGAAACGAGTGAGAGGCCCAAACAACAGCAACAACAACCAATACTCGACCTCGACCGAACGCACAGCCACAACTCGCATACGTCGGTCTCGTATCGACACCGCACCCCAACGACCCTTGCGGTCCGCCTACCACCACAATCCAGCTTCCACTTCGCTTCGGAAAGCATCCAACCTCTCGTACAGACTCCGGAATTCAAGTAGCCCTCGGAATTTCAGACTACTGAACGGAAAAGGAACCCCATCGAATCTGGTGTCAGCGCCACGGCATGTCTCCGCATCCGCTGTCGAGTTCATCCCTTCCGACGACCCCTATTGCCATTCCCAGCGGTGGCGGTCGAAGTCGCTCCTCATCTTCGGCCTCCCGCACTGGAGCGACCAAGAAGATCGCTCAATTCTTCGCGTCGTCGTCGCCGAAATCGCAACTGACGGCCTCGAAAGCCCTCCTCGCTGCCCAGGAGCAATCCCGCTTGATATCGGCCCCGCCATCACTCCCAACAATCTCCCTTTCGACGGCGACTGCGGATACATCCTCCGACCCTGCTGCCGCGACGACGACGACGACGATGCTCTTCTCACCTCCGTCTCCAGAGCAGTCGCGTATAATTGCTCGGCAACACGCTCAGTTCGCGCCGTTGACACATCCCAGCCACAAATACGTCTCTCGTCATCCCATAGGGGCGCCGGTTGTAAATCCCGTGGAGGACGAACCGCCGCAATTTTATTTCGTCACCACCTACATCTCCTACTTGATTTTGATCATCTTCGGGCATGTGCGGGACTGGTTCGGAAAGCGGTTCAAGGAGAAGAAATATAGTCACTTGAAAACTCAAAATGTTAGTTTCCCCTGCATCCGTCTCCCGTCAGCGTGTCTCATTTGTCGCTCCATTCGATATCACGTGATAGCGAGCGGAAGCTGACTGTCTTCCAATAGGGATACGCTCCTCTGAACGATGACTTTGACAGCTTCTACGTGCGTCGTCTCAAAGTTCGCATCAACGACTGTTTTGCTCGGCCCTTTACTGGTGTTCCGGGAAGATTCATCCACCTGCTCGATCGCGTGTCCGACGACTACAATGCGTCGTTCCAGCTCACCGGCACCAACACCGAGACCCTCAACATGAGCTCGTACAACTACCTGGGATTCGCCCAGTCGCAGGGACCTTGTGCCGACGCTGTCGAGGAGACCGTCAGGAAGTACGGAATGTCCTCTGCGAGCGGCAGGCTTGACGCTGGCACTCTCGATCTCACTGCGGATGTGGAGAGGCTGATCGCAAACTTCATGGGCAAACCCGCGGCGATGATCTTTTCGATGGGCTATGCCACCAATTCTACCGCCTTCGCCGCTTTTGTTGGGAAGGGATGCTTGGTCATTTCCGACGAACTCAACCATGCATCTATCCGTTTCGGCGTACGACTCTCAGGTGCTGTGATCCAGACGTTCAAGCACAACGACATGAAGAGCCTGGAATCCCTGTTGCGTGAGCAGATCGCGCTCGGCCAACCGAGAAGCCACCGCCCGTGGAAGAAGATTATGGTTGTCGTCGAAGGCCTCTACTCCATGGAGGGAACCATGTGCAACCTGCCCGGCCTCTTGGAGCTCAAGCGCAAGTACAAGTTCCATCTTTTCGTCGACGAGGCCCATTCGGTTGGTGCCTTGGGACCGAACGGACGCGGAGTTTGCGACTACTTTGGCTGCGATCCTGCGGAAGTCGACATCCTCATGGGAACCCTCACCAAGTCGTTCGGCGCGAACGGTGGCTACATCGCCGCGGAAAAGGCCATCATCGACAAACTTCGCGTTTCGCACGCTGCTAGCATCTACGGCGAGGCGCCTCCGCCACCCGTCCTGACCCAGATTGCGTCTTCGCTCCGCATCATCGCCGGCGAATTGGTGCCCGGCCAGGGCGAGGAGCGTCTCCAGCGTCTTGCTTTCAACTCTCGCTACCTTCGCTTGGGCTTGAAGAGACTCGGATTCATTGTCTACGGCCACGACGACTCCCCCATCATTCCGATCATGCTGTACAATCCCGCCAAGATGCCTGCCTTCTCCCACGAGATGTTGAGGCGCAAGATCGCCGTCGTCGTCGTCGGATACCCAGCCACACCGCTGGTCACGTCGCGCGCGAGGTTCTGCGTCTCGGCCGCCCACAACAAGGAGGATCTCGACCGGCTGCTCACGGCCTGCGACGAGATCGGAGACGTGCTGCAGCTGAAGTTCTCGAGCGGCATCGCCGGCGGCGCATATCCGCCCCCGCCGGGCACCACCCCGGAAATGGAGGCACAGATGCGCGAACAAGGAACACTCAAGATCGTACCGCCCCGGTGGCCCCTCGAAGAAGTCATAAAGCGTGGCGTCCACGATTGCCATCAGGTTCTACGGTAGGAGGCAGCGGCACCAGAAAAGTCGACAAAAATGCCTTGGGGAGGGGGGTAGGGGTGGGGGAGATAGGATCTGTTTCGTGCTTCTGTTTGGAATGGGGTTATTTTCCTCTTGTCCCCCGTTCCGGACCTGGATTGTAGCGTGCGATATGTGTAGTTGCTCTCTTTTGTTGTGCGCGATGGGCGAGGAATTGGGGCGTTAATTTTTTCCTTTTTTTTTGGCCCCAATCGACAGGGCGGAGAGACAGGAAGATAAGGATTAATGTTAGAATTACGCGGGGTCATGTACAAACGCGTGGGTATCTTGTTGTCTGCTTTCTTCGTTTTTTCCACGATGGGTGGGCGGTAGTGGGGAGCCATGACGTAATATTTTTTTCCCCTCTTTTTTCTCCTTTCCTTTGAGGGCTGTGTTTCATGGCGGTGGGTGCTGGTGCTCGGGGGTGTAGCTGTAGATTTCAATTGTTTGTGGATGGCACTTTTGTAGTTTGATGGTTGGGGGGGGGGGAAGACACGACGGTGAATAGACGAAGAGCAATGCAACGATAGATGGGTACGGGGCTCGGCTCCATCGTGGTGAGAGGCAGACGCTCTTCCCTTTCGCAGCACGTCCATCCATCTCCGGATGATCACTCGCCTGCTGTCCCCCGCCATGCACACACCCCCTCCGCGCGGCTTGTAGAAGGACGGATAGATGGATAGACGGATGGATGGTGATGATCCATTGACCGCATGCGACCCCTATTGGATCATGGCGATATTGTACAGTCCTTTCCCGTTCGCCGTCCACCGCGATTTCGCAGTCCGCCGGCGGCCGGTGGCAATTCCCCCTGCCCCCGCCTGGCCGTTCTCCCAGAGGGTTTGCGAAAGAGAGAGAGAAAGAAAGAAGACACGAGTACGGTATATGCTGAACGAGTGACAGCGACAGAAAGGAGAAGGAATGAACGAACGAAACAATGAAAGCCTCCTCCGCCACCTACTCCCCTTCATCCTTCGCCCTTCTCGCCTTCCGGTTCCTCGACCGCTTCCACGCTTCTGCGCTCCTCTTCCATGTCCTCGCCCGGTACCGGTGGAGGCACGCCAGTGGGCTGGGGGCCGAACCTCCAAGAGGAAGTACCGCATGCCGAACAGCCAAAAGCCCGATGGCGTGGTGGCCAACAGCTCCAAGAGGATCGCCTCGCGGTTCTACCAGCTGAAGACGGAGCACTGCCTAACGGGGCAGTACCTCAACTGGACAAAGAACCGACCCACCCCGCAATGCTGGTGGTGCCGGTACCGAACGCAGACCCGGGACCACCTCTTCAAGGAGTGCCCCGAGTGGAAGCCGCAGCAGAAGATCCTGTGGGCGGAAGCGAAGAAGGAGACTGGGAAGGGGAAGGACCGGTGGAAGGTGCGGGACCTACTGGCCGACGGGAGGTGCAGCCAGGCGGTGCTGGACTTTCTCTCGACCACGGACGTGGGCAGGCGGGTGCCGGGGATGGAGGAGGATGACGCGGTGAGCGCGGTATCGGAGCTGGAGGTGCGGGAGTGGCTGGAGGAGCAGGGGGCGGGGGCCGAGGAGCAGGACGCGGGGGGGGGGAACTACCGCTGTTCCTACCCACGCCCGACTTCATGGCGGCGGCAGGCGAGGAGTAGGGGGGCGGGGTGCGCTTTTCCTTTGTTTCCTCCCTTTGTTATTTCCTTGGGCGCGTCTACTCTTTATTGGGACAGGCCTGGGCGGAGGGCAAAAGGGGTGCTTGCAATGAGCCGCCACTGCGCGGACTGCGGACAGGAAACGGACTGTACATATCCTCGCCATGATCTCCATAGGTCGCACGCGAGTAATGAATAAACAAAAAAAAGCCCGGTACCGGTGGCACCACCGCCCTCGGGCCCGCCCTGCTCCCCACCTTCGTGGTGCGCAAAAAAATAATCCAGAATCGTCCGCGAAGAGGTCCCGGACCGTGAGCCGGTTCTTCCCTCTTCCCGTCTCCTTTCCTGCCTCCGTCCGTCCACAGGGTCTTCTGCTGCGGCTTCCATTCCTTGCAGTGCTTGAACAAATGTTCTCTCGTCTGTGTCCTGTATTGACACCACCCGCACTCTGCTCCATCCGCGTTCTTCGTCCACTTCAGTCAGGTGTTGGCCCATATGGCAGTGCCACGTTCTGATTTGGCGGAAGCGCCCCCCCCCCCCGCCAGGCGCTTTGGCGCTCGCTCCACCATTCGATTCGGCCGCTGGTTCTTCGGGAACCCGTACTTTCTTCCGTTGATCCGACCCATCTCTTCTCCGAAATCTTCCTCTTCAGGTTGGATAGGGATCTGGGAGGGGGCATCCTCCGAGCCCCATACCTCAGCCACTCTACCCCCACCCCCCCCGGGTGTCTGGTTCCCCCGCTGCTTGCACCGCCCATTCGTCCGCCTTCTCGTTGCCCTCCACTCCTTCGTGGACCGGGCACCACCTGATCTCTATGCGCATCTTTGGTCTGACTGCCCTCGGTACCGCTATCCACTTCCTTGCCAACACAGCATACTTCTGTCCCGGGCCAGGCTCTTCCGCCGCCAGTGTGCCCATAGTGGCCTGCGCATCTGTGGATATTGTGACTGCTTCGGGTGTGGTTCTTCTCCTCGCTGCCAGCTCCAGAGCTCTAGCCAGCGTCGCGCATTCCGCGTCGAAGGCCTCCTGGTTGTAGCCCATGTGGGGTCCTGACGCCTACTCACTTACTCCTGTTCCTCCACAACACCGCGTATCCTGCTGCCCCACTGTGGGCCCCCGGCCCGTCCGTGAAGATGGTTAACCCCGGCCTCTCTCGTTCCGCTGCTTTCTTCGCCTCTTCCTGCTCCTCTACCTATTATCACCTCTATGTCCGTTTTTGCGCTGTGCTGGCCAGGACTGTCTCTCAAACCTTGCCCGCGTACTCGGGAGCCGTCTCCAGCCTAGGTTGGATGCGATGTGTGTGTGCGCTTGTTCGCGTGACCGTGGACGCGGGTGAGACCTGGTGAGCGGGCGGCACCCACCGCCGCCGCTGAGCGCCGCGATCCAGAAATAGCAGCAACAGTGCTTGCAACGTGCATACGTAGTCTACATACGCGACCGACTTCTCCGCATACATTCCTTTCGTATGTATGTACGGAGAAGAATGACATGGGCGGCGCGCGAAAAAAAAAGGGGGGGGAAGAGGGGGGGGCAGAGGAACATCAGCATCGTCAGCATCGAGGAGAAAATGCTGTTTTTCTGCCCTATGGCGTGCGCGAGAGCGCCCTACTTGTCACGGGTGTTTTCGTGAGCGCCTACCATGATCCGTCTATAGTGTTGCCTGCGCTCGGTCGCCCACAAAGTCCCTGCTCGGGTAGCAATAATATTTCATTCATCCAGCCATTCTTCCACAACCTACACGAAGGAAAAGAAAGAGAAAAAAAAACAGAAGCAATGAGATGTACGGAAGGAAAAAGGGGGGAAAAGAAAAAAAGAAAAAAAACCCCAGAGATATCAAGGTACGCACAGATATGAATGACATGTAAATGAAACCGAGGGAAAAAAAAGGAGCCCATTCACCATTCCACTCCACCCCCTTCCCACCCCCCCCAAACGCTATGCAAGGGTAAAGAAAAACAGACCAGAAAGCAGACGGAACGAGACGGCGCACAAATACACTCACAGACACAGACAACAGGGAGACAGCAGCTAGTAGTACATCAATGCAAGAGCTGGATACACGCGGCGACAGGAAAGCGACAGCGCAGGGTGCAGGAGAGAGCGAGCGATCGGGTTTGCGTGAGACAATTGTGCCGTGTATGCGTATGCAGCCAACCGCACCGCAAACAGACGGCAAAAAAGAAAGAAAATGACAAAAGATTAAAGCGAGTATTCTTTTTTGAGTAGATCCCACCACGACAAACGAAAAGCACCGCAAGGAGATGTCCCATCCACAAAAAAAGTCCCGACCCCGATAAACGCCGCTTCCCCCAGTCCCGTTTGTGCCTTAAAGAAATCTCCCGGTAATTTTCGTTGCCGCCGGACAAACACACCGCACCTATTGTCCGCTGCCGGTCAATTAAGCCGGCGACGAAGGTGCGGTGTTGGTGCCGACGGCGGCATTGGTGGCGGGCTGTGGCGGCGGACTTCGACGTGAGAAACGGGTCGTCGTGAGTCCATTCCACGGCGAAACCCCCCGAGAGCAACGAAAACACAAAACCCTCCCAAAAAAAAAGAAAAAAAAAGAAAAGATCGTTGATATCCCAAAGCAATGCGAGACACAAGGAAATCCGTCGGATTCGGTTGCAGGATTAGGGGTCATGACACACGGAATCCGTTGTTGCAAGACGGTTGAATCAATCCGAGTGGAGGAGCGATTTACATGCCATTCGGATCCGGCGATAGGCCGTGGGTCATCGGAAACTGCATCAGATGCTGCATGTCGACGGAGTCCTGGTCGTCCATGTGCGAGGGCGAATCGTGCATTTGCATCAACGACTGCTTCGAGTATAGCTCGCTTAGATCCTCCTGCATCGCGCCCGTGTGGTCGTACGCTCCGGAGAACATGTCGGCGCTGGGGGAGCGGTCGAGGTGGGTCAAGGGGGGCGATCCACTGGCGATGATCGGGTCGGTGCCCATCGAGATGGGCGAGATCGACTGCGATACGCCGTTCGTCGGGCCGTGCAGCGGTGACAGGAACGGCAGGCTGTACGGCGTGCCGTAGCCGGTGCTGTTGACGTCGGTGTGCGGGGCGGAGTGGAGCATACTGGGGCTTGCATAGTCGGAAGGAGAGGCGGTGGTGGTGGCCGAGAGAGGGTAGCCGGTCGAGCCGGGCCGGTAGTCAAGGAACCCCGAGGACGTGTCGATCCGGAGCGGCGTGCCCGAGAGAGCGGAGCCAACGAGGGCGTGGGGATGCATGGGTGCGGGCGCGTACAGGTGCTCGTTGTGCTCGTTGTGGTCCTGGAACGAGAACGACGGCATGTTCTGCATCTGGGAGAAGTCAATAGCAATCGGCACGGACCGGCTGCGAGTGCGACGGTGCTTCTGGTGGAACTGATGCCCAGGAGCGACCTCCTGTTGGTGCTGCGGCCAAGTCGGGATGTCGTTCGACGACGCCGGGCGGATGATGTGAGGCGACACTGGTGCCGAGGCCGACATCACCTGCTCGAACATCGCGTATTGCATCGCATGAGCGTGGCGGTTGGCGTACGCCTCCAGAGTCACCAGCTTCGCCAGTTGGCCCGCAAGGATCTTGGGGTGTCCTCCGAGGTAGTGGGTGAGCACCTGCGAGGCCTGCTGGTCCTCGGTGAAATCGCCGCACTGGTAGAATCCCCCGGACCCGGACGAATCCATAAAGAAGTTCGGCGGCCGCGTCAGGTTGATGACCAGCTGTCCCTGCTTTTGCTGCCCCGTGGCTGGATTGCTCGCGGCCACATCGTGGGTCTCCAGCTCAATGCTCTTGATGTACTGGAAGGGGTACTCGATCTTGTATCCCGCGGAGTCGTTGTTGATGTAGTAGGTGAGACAAGCCTTCTCGGGGGAGTAGAATACGATCAAATCCATTGTATTCTGTCCCACGCGGCGCCAGCTACCGATGTTAAGCGACCGGCAGTTGAAGTGGTGGATGACTGCGGCCGTGCGGGTCAGCAACGCTGGAGAGGTCGACTTCCAGCACCAATCGAAACTCACCAATCTTGCCCTGGGGTTGCGTCTCCTGAGGCATCAACATGGTGCCGTTGCCAAACGCCGACATCCGGTAGCGGTCGCCCATGTAGAAGCCTTTCCCCGATTCCATCGCCTGCAGAGCAAGGTACTGGCGCATCGACTCGGGGATAGCATCACAATCCTCGCCGGTCTCGATACTCTTCTTCGCCAGAGTCTTGATCTTTGCACGTCTAGGAACACGAACACGTTAGCTAAACAGTATATAAAATAAAAATAAAAATAAAGGGAAAGGAAAGGCACGAAAGCCGTTCTACGGATCGTCAACGCACCGGTTCTGGAACCAGATCTGAACGGATCGCTCGGTCATGTTGATCTCCAATGCGATGCGTTCGCGGACGAGGGCGGTGGGTGTCGGGTTCTTGTTGAATTCTGCCTCCAACGTGATGAGCTGCTCCTGGGTCGCGCGCTGGCGCTTCTGGTTCTTCTGCTGCTGAGTGAGGGTGCTCTTCCGCGGCGGCCGCCGGGAGGCTGTGCCGGACGAAGCCTGGTGGTGGTTGGGTGGGGAGGGGGAGGGAGACATCGACATGTGGTTATCGGACATTGTGGCGAGGAGAAGAGAGATGTGGGATCTGGCGAGAAGAGGGTCAGTGTGGCTGCGCCTTTCTCCCAAGGAGGACTACGCGTACCTCTGCGTAGCAGCAATTAGCGTGGGGGGTTGGGCGCTCTCGAGCGAGTCGACGATGTCAGGAGACTGGATGGCGCTGCGGTACGGCGAGATGTGGTGATCGCGTACGAGTGTGATCGGTGATTGCGACAGTTAACCTGAACGTGCCGAATCGGTATGCGATGTTTCGCGGTCGAAGTTGGGTTGAGATTTCGCTGGGCTGCAGAAGGGATCAACGCCGGACGGAGAGGCGGATTTCGGCGGAAAACGAAAGAGCGAATCGGGTAGAAACCGTCGAGAGAGTGGGATGAAGATGCCGTCTACGGTATTATCTATCGCTCAGGGGGGGGCAGTGGACGCGGTCCGGACGACGGAAGGCGGAGGAGTGTGGTTTACGACGATGTTTTTTTTTGCGCGATGGGGACAAGAACGAGCGAGCCGGAACAGCCAACGAGAGACGAGAAGAACGGAACAACTAGGAGACGAACGGGGTACAAGATGCCAAAAAAGAGCGTCTAGGACTGCCAAAAGAGTGAGGCAAGTATCCTGAAGAAGGCGAGCGAGCGAAAGCGGGAGCACGGGAACGGGGAGGAATGAAGATGGAGATCAACTGGTAGGAGGGAAGGGACAGAGGGAGGAAAAAGAGAAGGAAGGGGAGGGGAGGGAGAAAACCCGGCCTTAAGCGTGTCTGCCGCCGGCGCCCTCCTTCCTCGCCGCGCCCTGCTCACCCTCGTTGCGACGCCCTTGCACATCACATCCCACACCATGCCATGCCATGCCATGCTATGCCATGCCGGTCGACCGGCCAGTCACACAACACGCTCGCGAGCGGCGGCAGCCCCTCGACGCAGTCGATCTCACCCTTCGCCCCATGCAACACCGCTGTTCCTGCGTCGCCGCGCCGTTGCGCCAGCAGACGCAGCCAGACGACTCCGACGAGCCAGCGCGGCGATGTTGGGCGGGCGGCGGGCGGCGGGCGGCCTCCTGGCATTCCACGCGCTGCGTCCGTCCGTCCGTCCGTCCGCTGGGCGCAGAAGAACCGGCCCTCGGCAGGCACGGGGACGGACGGAAAAGCAACGAGTCCGGCGACAGCTTCTTGGCCCTGCTGCTGGGAACTCGACAGCCGTTCTGGTCCGTTCGGACCTGGAGTAGAGTGGCGACCCCTGCAAACTGCAACGCCCCTTTGTCCGTCCGTGTTTGGTGCGGGCCCAGGTTCATCAGGAACAGCAGCACACGGCGCCAGTGCAACAGCAGCGACCAATCCTCTTCCGGCCGGTGGGCAGTCTGCGAGTGTATCTAAGCGCGTCCGCGGGCAGAGGTTCGGAGGAGGATCGGCGAGATGCGGGCGGAGCAGGACGAGACGAGCGCGAGCCAGCGGCCGCCGCGAGACGCACGCCGTCCACGGTACGGCTCGCGCTGGACGCGGTCGGGATGCGCGTCGACTCGCATGGATCGAGTGCGTCCGCTGACGGCTCTCCGCCGGAAACATGTGCCCGTGGAGCGAAAACGGATGTCACGGCCAGCGACACCCCGGACCCCCCGAGGCCTTCGATCGCAGTCTCGTGGCGCACTGCGAGTGCTTACATACGCCCCCCCCCCCGCGGGGCTCCGTCTGCGCGCCTGACCTGGACGTCGAGTCCCATTTGTCCGCGCCGACGCCCGGCGAAACGTTCTCGGAGAATAACGTCTCGTCTGGCGTTCGTCGCACTCCCTCTCGCGCTGCTCATAGGTGCGTCGCCTGCGCCCAGCATTTGTTTCGGGAATCATCGTCGACGAGATAGGCAGCGCGCACGGGTTCTTATCGCGCAGCCGCTTGCTCCTGCCAGTCCCAGCGGCCTCCAGGGGGCGGTGGAAAGGCCCCGACGAACAACAATCGGTGTTGGTGTCGGCGCTAGGGCTCTGGCTCGAAAAGGGGGACGGTGGGCTCCGCGGCGGCGGTGGCGGTGCGGTGGCGGTGGCGGTGCACTGCGCGGACGCCACAATATGACCGGACGAGAATGAGAACAGCAGAATATCACCGCCAGAGTGAGTGCTTTCCAGCCGTGTCGGTGCACCCTCCCCACGGGCGGTCAGTGTTGTGTGGAAGCGAAGCCCCCCGCGGTGGTGCGGCACCGCTGGCATCTCGCGACAACTCAACCTGACTAAGCAAGGGCAGGCTCAGGCTGACTGTTTATCGGACACAGACTCGCTTGGGGCCCCACGATCGCCAGAATGATATGTATGTATCTGCAGTCCGTCGTATCGAACGCCCGAGTTTTTGCAGCCGGAGAGCGAGCCAGCCCGTAGATTTCGTAGCCTCGGTCATTTTTTTGGTGATGGACAGTCTTGCCACCTGGTCTCCAAGCGGAACAGACACCCGATCGCCTGTGCATTCTATCTTTAGGACTGAGACAGGCCGAGGCCCTATCGGAGGAGCAGGAGAGAGGGCTGAGATCCGGACACGAGGAATCGTACGCACTGCACTCCTTTCTGCCCCGCGCCATTCCTCCAGTCCGGGGGGGAAGGGGGGGAGGGGCAAAAGGGGCCAGGCTGCGCGCAGCACCCCGCGCCGCATTCCGCAGCCCGCCGTCGACCGCGGGCGACATCCGCGTCTAACGCGCATCCCAAGGCCACAGCGCGCGTCTGCTACGACACTCCTTCGGCCCGCAATGTCGTGGGAATCGAAGTTCCGTTGCGTAGCGCCGCCCGGAAACGAGATGCCCCGGTGCCCTACGAACCTATCCGCATCCGTAGCGTGTCTGCGCGCTTGCTTTCAGCTTTGAACGAACGTCATAAGCATCGCCGTGCGCAGCATGAGACATCCCTCCCCTCACCCCACCCCACACAAGAGGCGCTCGGCCACCAGCCCAGCCCGGCGCTGCAGACGGCGCGATCCATGGATTTTACGTGGGGCAAGGCGTGACATCAGAGTTGACGTAACGCTCCTGTGTCTGGCTGTGACTCCTGAAGCGGTGGTTCCAGTGCTGCAGGCCAGGCACGGGGGATCCATTCGCCGGAAAGCAAGGTGTTCGCTCCCGAGATTCGGTGGCGAGATCGGAGATTCGGAGGCGGTCCGGATAAACGGCGGTTGTTCGAGCCGCTGCGGCGACATCGCATCTAGAGAGTTGAGCGACGACGATCAGTCTTCCGTGCCAAGCCAAAGTCAATGTGGATGTGGCTGGTGGGCAATCGGCGCCGTCGAGCGGCAGCTAAAATTGACCATGTACATATGTATGTATGTCCACCGCAAGGCGCCAAAATGCTGGATTCCGGCGTCTGCGGGAGTAGAGGATGAGAGCAGATAGAGTATGTATGGATATGAAAGTGCGTACATCATACCGGCACGATGTACGGTGGTACGAAGAGGGGGGGGAGGCAGATGGATAGTGCATGCGTAGACCGCACGTGAGTGTCATATATACATGGAGTTTCGTGCCATCTCTGTGCCAGCCACGGCAGCACCAGTGCAGAACGGACCGCTGCGGGGTTTCAGAAGCCCCTTCGACGGCGCCAATCATGCGTGGGAGTCCGATCCATCCCATGCCCGGAAGGAATAGGGCAGCACGCATGAGTTCCTCCCCAGTCGGAACAATGGAGAGAGGGGCAGGAAACAAACTGCACGAGGGCTGCCTTCTTGTCGAAGTCGAGGCACCCTTGGCTGGCACTCGTAGATGTTGCGCTCGCTCGCTCGTTGGCCCAGCAATGCTCCTTTCGTCTCAACTGCTCTCGAGTCCACACGTTCGCACTGCTTCCGGCGATGGCGCACGGGGGAGGGGAAAGGAGTTGGCGCGTCGTCGTCGTCGAACGCGGGTGCGTGCGTACATAAGCAGAGCCATGCGATTCCGATGTGATGTGATGTGATGCGATGCGATGCGATGTGATGCGATGTGATGTGATGTGATGTGATGCGACGCGGGGAGTCTGCGTCGACGCGGGGGAGGAGGAGCGACATCGGTCGATCGGGCGAGCAGCAATGCAATATCCGCACGCTGGATAGATATACACGCACACGCACACACACACATACACACACACGCACACACGCATAGCCTGTCATATTGTCCACATCTCCATCTACCGTTCCTGACACGTCCGTGTAGATATGTACCGGTACATATTCCCCTCGTTTCATTGCCGTGCCGTCGTCGCCGCTCGATCCTTGAGCCCGTAGCCGCTGGGATGGATATACATATAGTATGTGCCGTCCAGACTCTATGTATATGTATAAGCACCGCCCAGACTCTATGTATATGTATAAGCACCGCCCAAAAAAAGAAGCCCAGGAAAAAGAGACGATGCCCCGCAAAAGCCCACACGATCGTTCTGGCTACGGCTGACTAAGCCATCGGGATGCGTGAGAGACCACCCGCCGGAGCCCCATCCAAGGCGCTGCTCGGGTCAAACGGACGTCCGTCGTTCCGCGACCGGACAGCACATGCGGGAAACGGGCAGAAGCATCTGCAGCGGGTTTGGCGCGCACCCATCCAGGAGGGAACGGAAGCGGGAGACGGACGATTGACTCTTGTCCAAACACTGCCGGAACGGACGCTAGTTCATGTACAACACGGACACCCTCCCCAGCAAGGGAGGACATACATAAAAATAAAAATAAAAAAACCCCCAGAAACGGACGTGCCCACCCCAAAGAAAAAAAGAAAAAAACAGGGCCTAAGGATATGTATCATCTAACTACTCGTCAAACTAAGTACATGAGAAGTACCATATCATACTATCAGACTATCGCGAAGGGAAAAAAAAAGATTAGCTGAGAGAAACCTAACGAGAGCACTCTACCCATGCTCTATGTACGATCCCATAGCTGTCCCATCCAGGTTGCGATCCTGATCTTCCTGGCGGCTGCTGTGCTGTGCTGTGCTCACTCGCTCATTAAATATCTACCCCGCAGCCTGACTTCCTGCAGACTATCTACAACAGCAGAAAGAACAGTGGCAGCAGGAAGTTGAGGCTGCACATCATCAGCTGGTGACCTCCTACCCCAAAGGTTTCACTGTGGGACCAACTCCATCGAAAGATATTGGTGCGCTTGTATATAGATGGTACACTCGTGGATACTGCGACTACCTACCTACATACAACACCCTCAACGGTTTACGTGCAGTTATACCAGCAGCACTGGATTTCGTTTCTACCGCTACTACAGCCGTTACAGTCGGGCGGCCGAGTCCTCCGCAGAGGGGGGGAAGTATGGCACACAGGAATTTCATACAAGGGGGCACCGGGCAGGAGTGAATGGCAGAGCCAAAGTAAATCCATTGATTATCACTCGTTTCCAATACCGCTTCTCTCTCTCTCTCTCTCTTGGCTTCCCAATACGGCGCGCTAGTGAGGCTTGTATTAGGAAAATATCTCCATACAAATTAAGTCGTTCTTCACCCCGATTATATTAAGTCACCCCGCATCCTTTTTTTTTATAAATAAGTCTATTGCAGCCACCTCTCACACCCCCTCTATCGTGAAATAGTGTTCGTTTCATTTAATTACTTTTGGTGGTGGAGGGGAATACATAGATATGTATGATGTATGATATTCGGGTTGACAGTGCGCATTCCGGCCTGCCGGGGGGCTATGTAGGTGTTCCCAACCATAGATACCCGCAAGCTCGGTCGGAACGCTAGTTGCCGTACACATACGTGAGCTCATCACAGCCCTGCCTCGCCGACATGCCGAGGATCGAGACGACGTATCCGGCGCCGACATGCACCCCTCCAGCATGGGGGTTTCCTGGTTACATGGAGTAATCAAGGTCGCCCCCCCCCCCCCCGGCGTTCTGCCCTGTCCCGCACGTTTACAGACGGCCGTTCCACCAGTCTGCCAAGAGTTCCCCTTTTTCTGACGATGCCGCAACCACCCACCGTCCGCGCCTGGTCAGCTGGAATGCTCAGGCTGGGCGGGGCTCCCAAGGGCGTCGGGAAGTACTGAGATGTGGCCGAGCTCGCAGCTCCCTCGTCCCCCCCGTATGGGCAGGCGCAGTCGACGCCGGATGAGATCTGGCCCGGGGGGGGGGTGGGCGTGTTGGATGGATGGCCTTTTGCGCTGAGGGTTGCCGATTGGAGTTTTGCGAATACGATCCGCTGATTCGGCGCGCGGGAGGGAGGGAGATTCCCGGGGTTTGTGTTTGCGTCCAGTCGGCGGCGGAAGGCGGCTGAGCTGAGGAGGACCAGATCGAGGTCGTGTATGTACCTGCATAGCTGAAAGACGGATGTCTGGAATGTGCGTTCTCGATGTTCCGGATCTCTACTTGTTGTGAACGGCGATCGTCGCGTGCAAGTCAGCAGAGCTACATATACATCCCTTCTGTCGCGCAGGAATGCGACATGGATTCCTTCCCTTCCCTACACGGACTCTTCCGTGCGATTCGTCCCGCTGAGTTGGAACCTCCTCGCGGCCATACTGAGCGTGTGCGGACATAATAGCTGATGCTTCGGTGTCTGGACTTGTTGCTCGCTGACGTCGAAATCCGCCGTGCCATTCCAGCTGCAGTGGAACATCTGTCTAGAGTCGAAGATGATGGAGGCGGCGCAACGGGGAAGACCTGCCACGTCGTTCTCCGCCTGGCCCTCCGTCTGTGGACTCCGAATCCAATCAAGCACGTTTCCAAGAAGAGCTCGCGTCCTCGTTCAGTGCTCAGCAGCCCTTCTCTTGCCAATGCGTCTCGAACGTTCGATGACGGGACGCCGCGCCCATTGCCCTTGCGGCGGCCGCGGAGACTCGACACTCTTGGAACTAGCAAATAGTGCAGCGACACCACAAACTGCATTGAAGGAGGAATATCCAATGGCGAAGGTGTGTTCGAGTCCGGGGCTCGGGTGTCGCATGTAGATGGATAAGATAAGCCCGCTCATGCAGCGCTCATTGGCCAAATCACGACATCACCCTTACCAATCCGGGCCAGGGATAAGTGACCCCTCCATCGAAAAAATAAACGCAGATGCCCCTCGCCATCGCTGCCCTCTGATGGAGATGCCACTGCTTCTTACGGGAGCCAGGCACAAGAGCACTATCTACCACAACCATGCCCCGCAAGCCTCCGGAGAACCGCGCCTGACTGACTGACTGACTGCCTGCCTGCCTGCCTGCCTGCCTGCCTGCCTGCCTGCCTGCCTGTAGTCCGCCCACGATGGCGAATCCACCCGTCCAAAGCACGTCATTCCACATGGCCGAAACATGGAGGAAAAAGACTCTCGATAGACTGCCTTTTCTATAGCTTCCAACGCGAAAAAAAAAAAGGCCCAGTCGGAGTCTTGCCCAACCACTGAACACCGTCGCGCTAAAGTTTCAGTTTTCCCTCCGTGTCCCCGCTGGAAAGGTGGGGTGTCCGATCCCCTCCCCCCCTCCTCGGTGGCTTTGGGCTGTTTTATACCACTGGCTTGCTCGTCTCCCTCATGGCTCTCGACTCTCTGCGGCATCCTTTCTTCCGTTGCGATACCCGCTCCCTCATTACACTCCGCCAGCAATGTCTTCCCTTCCTCAGCCTCACGGCGGTGCCCTCAAGGACTTGATCGCCAGGGACCAGCCTCGCCGCACCCAGCTCTTCGAGGAGTCCGAGACCCTCCCCGCGCTGGTCTTGACCGAAAGGCAGCTGTGTGATCTAGAGCTCATCCTCAATGGTGGTTTCTCGCCCTTGGAGGGTTTCATGAACGAGAAGGACTACAACGGGTACGGATCCCATCCCCCTGCCGCCGCCTGTGTTCGGAGAGGCCATAACTAACCTGCCCGCAGAGTTGTCGAGAACGTCCGCCTTGCCAACGGCATCCTCTTCTCCATCCCGATCACCCTCGACGTTTCCCGGCAGCAGATCGACAAACTCGGCATCAAGCCCGGTGCCCGCATCACCCTCCGTGACTTCCGAGACGACCGCAACCTCGCCATCATCACCGTCGAGGATGTCTACAGGCCCGACAAGGGAAAGGAGGCCAAGGAGGTTCTGGGAGGTGACCCGGAGCACCCAGGCATCAAGTACCTCTTCGAGACCGCAAAGGAGTTCAACGTGGGAGGAACCCTCGAGGCCATCAACAAGCTGGAGCACTACGACTACGTTGGCCTGCGGTGTAAGTTGTCTGAGCTTTGTTTTGGCCGGTGAACGTGGCTAATTGGGACAGACACCCCCGCCGAGCTGAGGGCGCACTTCGAGAAGCTTGGTTGGACGAAGATTGTCGCCTTCCAGACCAGAAACCCAATGCACCGTGCTCACCGGGAGCTGACCGTCCGTGCAGCGCGTGATCGCCAGGCTAACGTCCTGATCCACCCCGTGGTCGGCCTCACCAAGCCCGGCGACATCGACCACTTCACCCGTGTCCGTGTCTACCAGGCGCTTCTCCCCCGCTACCCCAACGGCATGGCCGCCCTCGGTCTGCTTCCCTTGGCCATGCGCATGGGTGGTCCCCGCGAAGCCATCTGGCACGCGATCATCCGCAAGAACCACGGCGCGACCCACTTCATCATCGGCCGCGACCACGCCGGTCCCGGCAGCAACTCCAAGGGCGTCGAGTTTTACGGTCCGTACGACGCCCAGCACGCCGTCGAGAAGTACAAGGGCGAGCTCGGCATCGAGGTCGTCCCCTTTCAGATGATGACCTACCTGCCCGACAGCGACGATTACATGCCGGTCGACCAGGTCCAGCCAGGAACCAAGACGCTGAACATCTCCGGAACCGAGCTGCGCCGCCGTCTGCGAACGGGGACGGCCATCCCGGAGTGGTTCTCGTACCCGGAGGTGGTCAAGGTTCTGCGCGAATCGCACCCGCCGCGCTCCAAGCAGGGCTTCACTGTCCTGTTCACCGGATACACCAACTGCGGCAAGGACGCCATCGCGCGCGCGCTCCAGGTGACGCTGAACCAGCAGGCCGGCCGCTCGACCACGCTGCTCCTCGGCGAGACGGTGCGCTCGGAGCTATCCGCCGAACTCGGCTTCTCGAAGGAGGACCGCCACAAGAACCTGCAGCGCATCGCCTTCGTCGCGGCCGAGCTGACGCGCGCGGGCGCCGCCGTGATCGCGGCGCCGATCGCGCCGTTCGAGCAGTCGCGCAGGACGGCCAAGACGACGATCGAGCAGTACGGCAGCACGTACCTGATCCACGTCGCTACCCCGCTCGAGCACTGCGAGAAGACGGACAAGCGCGGCGTGTACGCCCGCGCGCGCCGCGGCGAGATCAAGGGCTTCACCGGCGTCGACGACCCGTACGAGAACCCAGTCAGCCCGGACCTGACGGTTGACGCCAGCAGGCAGAGCATCCGCACCATTGTGCACGAGATCGTGCTGCTGCTCGAGAGTCAGGGCTTGCTGGATAACGGACACTAGAAGTGTTTATTGATTTTTGTCCTTGTTTTGATTTTCTCTCTTCATATAAGTATATATAGGCTTTTTTTTTATTCTGATGTATTGATGTAGGTGTTGGGACGGATGGATTGAATTGGGAGAGGTCGGAGCATCTTGCTTTGCTTGTACGGTTTTTATTCTGTTGGTTGGCATCAATTTCAACTGGAAGTTTTTTGTTGTTTTGTCATTAACGGCATGCGACCCAAGTATCTAGATCATAACGATACACAGCCCGTTTCTGTCCACTGCCTTTTCGGCTCGCTGTGGCTGACCCAAAACAAGATAGACACGCAAAACTCATGGCTCCCTCCTCGACTCCATTCCTCTCCTGGTGAAATCCTAGCTCCCAGCTCCTATCTACACCTCCGGCCTCCTCTCCTGCTCATACTGCTCCCTGGACTCCAGCTCCGATGCCTCCACTCGTGCCAGCTTCCTCAGCCCTTATCCAGCCCCCACCCTCCGTCCTACATCCGTAACCGAGAAGAATTCCAATGAAAGTATCACCCCGTAAGACAGTGTCCGGTTTTTTTTTTTTTTTTGGAGCTGGTGAAACCTGCCCGACCAGCCGCTCCGAACACCCAGATACCACTCTGTTCGGACGCTGCTTGTTCTGGCATCCTGTACTTCTTCGGCTGTGGTCCGTGCCTCCGCTGGGCCAGCTTGGTCCACTCGGAGTGCATTTCAACTGGAAGGTTGCGAAGGTGGGGGGGTTTTTTCTTGGTGGGTGGACATGTCGGCACACGCGAGTGATATTTCGTGCGTGCTGATGGAAACCGTGCTGTCCAGCTGCCCAATCCGCAGACTTTTTTCTACCTTGGCTCGCATCTGCGCTATACGGATGCTGCGTGCATATGTAGAAGCTGTGGGAAGCTGCCGCTGCGTCTTCGTGTTGCTGGATATCCGCTCGCCGCGGCTGAAGCGACGGCGCTTGTAACCCTTGTGTGTGTACGATTTCGTTTCAGTATCGTTCTCGACAAAACGCCACCCACCCTGTACACCGAGAAGTTGTCGATGCTGGAAGTGCTTCTTACTGCCATACGGTGTGCTTGTTGAAAGAGCCCTACGCCGCTGTGCACTACAGTCCGGAAGCGGACGGCGCTCGGGCCAAAAAGGCGGTTGTTCGTGACCGATCGGGAGGGCGGTGCAGCAGCGGGAGCGGGAGCGTCGTTCTCTGTCCTGGTTCCCCTTTCTTTTCTTTCTCTTCTTTACACTTAACTCCATACAACGAACCACATGATCCACGAACAAAGTTGATTCGACAACGCCCCACGCACCGGTAATTTTGATCTGACGCCGTTACGGCTTAACCACGTCCTCAGTGCTAACACGGTTTCGTTTCCAACAGTCGACTTTCCGCTCGACGGCGACGGAGTTCTGCGGCAAATGCACTCACAGAGTTGCACTCGAGGTGTTCCCTTGTTTCTGACAGACGGATGAGGAACCCAGATTCACGGATGGAATCGGAGACGGCCGTATTACATATCCCTGGGGAACTCCCTTGGTTGCGAGTGCGAAGACATGACGGCGCCCACCCCCTGGTCATCCAATCGGGTCCGGTCCAACAATATCCCTCGCAACACCCCACCGCGCAGCTGAGACCCATCTGTTTGCAGCCCGTTTGCTTGGTCCCCTGATCGGCAGGCTACTGGTTGGTCAGCAGAGACTGTCACTCACGTGCGAGGAAGAGCTGCTCCGCTCAATGCCGGAACGCAGCCAGTGGGACATGTCGGTATAGTCATGTTGCTCTGCCCGTCCGCCTGCTAACCGGACTCCCAGAAGCGTGCGCCTGGGAATGTATGCGAGCGTTTGTTTGGAAAGCGCAGCCGAATGTCCATACGTTCCCCGTCAATCCGCGAATGCGATCGAGCGGGGGCCCTGTGTGCGGAGGTCTGATTGAGCGGTTGCTGCACGCGATCCCGGGCGAAAGGCCTCCAGGCCGCAGAGCCCTACCACGCTCCGGAGCGTGCCGCAGGCGGCCGCCTCTCCGCCTCTCCGCCTCTCCGCCATACGTACAAACGGGTCCTGTTCGCGCCAGTAAGCGTTGCGCCCGTCGCGGAGGAGCGGAGAGACCTGATCGGGTTGTGCGGCTGACTGGTCTAACTGGGTGGGTATGTACGCACCATACGCGAGCGAACGCCCTGTGCATGTCCATACATTTCGCACTCGGCGGAAGTCGATACCCCACCCAACCAGCAGCGTGCCGAGAAACTGAACAGAACAGTCGCACCCGAACCACGCACCCATCCAGTTATCGTCACCCTGTGGTGCACACATCCTCCGACCAGGATTGGATCCGTGTTCCTGAGCGGTGGGTCCTCTCGACCGCGCGCTTACCTTGCCTTTCTCCCTCGCTCAACACATCTCGGGAGCCAGACCAACTCCAAGGATGTGGGGTTTTTTTCTCGCTGCTCTCTGACACTGCACACATGCGATGCAAACATAGTGTGCATGTTTGCTTCGTTTTTCCCTTCTTTTTTTCTATTTCGTCGGAGTGTGTTTGCCGGCCGCCGCTCTCGCCGCGGAGACAGCTTGCGTGATGCGGTAGATCGCACCAGGCGAGATGAGCTCGAACCACATTCCGTAGACGAGGCGGCGACAGAGCGAGTGATGGCCTATGGACCGACCTCAGGCAGACGAACACATGCAACGAACTGGCGGATGAAGTAGCGGGTGGGGGCTAGCTTCCGGACAATTTCTGGTGCGTACATATGTACGTACAGCCTGCGCGTTGCGGTACGATAGCGGGTTGACAATTGCGGGCGCAGACCGCTCTCAGCAGCCCGCAAGGCGATCGGGCCATCGGCTCCGACCATGGACGATAAGGGCGGAGGCCTGACGCAACCCTAGCCACCGCCGCCGCCGCCACTGCCCAGCGGCAATCGGAGACTGCCGTCACTGCTCACGCATGCGATACATATGCGCCGACCGGCCGAATATGTATCCTGCGTGTAAGTCCCCGCCGCGGCCGCCGCCACCGCCTATCGCGAACGCCTCCTTGGTCTTCGGCCGGGCTGCATTTACTGGCCGGAGGGGGATCTGTCCGCGAGTGAGGGGAGATATCTAGATATGCTGTATCCAGTTTGCTGTGCGGCAAACTCAGGCAGCACCAGCATCGGACCACAGATGGCGACGTCTCCATGGCTCGATGGTGGTGGGACGTGCGGGGAAGGGGCGCAGGTGTGGCTCTTTCTTCAGGCCAGGATGTATGTAACTCCATGCCATTCAGCGACAAGTCTGCTGTCTTGCGGATGAATCTGGCCTGGTCTCCTGCGTTGGACGAGCGAGCACTGCGGAAAACGAGGGATATCGCGCACATCCGTCCAGCCATCCTGCCATCCACATACATGAAACCTACAACCTCTACGGCTGGGAGGTTGGCGGACCTGGTGGTCATCGGCGTCGGTCGAACTCTGGTTCTCACAACGAAAAATCAATCCGAGCTGATGCTATCGGAACCCTGTCGCCACCACCACCGCTATCCGTATCGACTAGCCGATTGGCGTTAGAGCGATAGGGGAGGCGGAGAGGAGCTCGCAGCTTCCAGATGAGTTTGTAGTCTGGGTAGACAGCCCGACGAAAACTGGCGATCCATCGACACATCCATATCACGTCGTGGTGCGTGCACGGTTAGGTAGATAAATCAGCATCTCGTCTCGTCCGAGGTGGAGGTAGGAGGAAGCTAGAGACGACCGGCGTGATGGTTGACCAGCCGACAAGACAAGGAGGTGATTCAGCCCCACCACACATCACCGGCCTGCACACGGCCTGCACATTCCGGATCGATATGTAATCGGAGCTGGGGCACGGGAACAGAGAGAGAGGCTGTTTGAGCCGGCGCCGCAGATACCCACGTATACCAGAGGTTCGTGGGTTGTGCTTCCTTCTCCATCCGCGGCGACTTGGCCCCATCGTACGTCGAAGAAGCAGATGACGGCGACGGGGGACTGTTTCGATTCGCCCGATCCGTCCGTGTCTTCTTCTCCTTCTTCTTCAACCAAGTTCGTCGACTCGAGCCCCCATTTCCGCCTCTGTCGCGTCGTCGATAGTACACTTGCGGCGAATGAAGGGGTGCGGCGAGCCGAAAGTGCCGGCTCCGCCACGGCTTCACTTTACGCGTCCAAGATGTAACTACGGTGTTGTACATGTCGGATTGCAAGTACCCCCACAGAGTGCGAAAAAGCAGCAGAAAAAAAACTTGCTGCAATAGCGCACCGTGGTTCCGGCGCGTGGGTTGGATTTTTTTCTTCTTTCTTTTCTTCTTTTCCGAGGGGTGGGAGGAACTCTACAGGAAACAGAATTTCTTTTCTTTTCTTTCCGCTCGTTCGAGTCGGCGCTGTGTGCATGGAGCAGACCGAAAGAACATGACGCATCTTCCCTTCGGCGGCGCAGTGGTCACAGGTTGACGATTCCGGCGGCTTGCGGAAAGACCGCACGCAAAGGATATCTATCGACTCAGGCAGGCAGTCGGTCAAAGCCAGCAGGCAGAGCAGGCAAAGCAGCCCGGAACGCAAGGCAGGTATCCCCTTCCACCAAGTCGCACGGTGCAGCCCTTCCTGCGGGATTACACATCGACAGCCACTGCCGAGGGCGGAGAATGGCTTCATCCGCGTGCATACGAGGTGCCTGTTGGAGATGGGTCTCTATCGTCCGTCGTTGCACGAGACCATCACACAAAGCCCGGCCGCAATTTGCAAGGGACGGACGACCGAAACAAACAACAAGATGAAGTCGCCGTGATTGGCTGCTTTGCGGCTAGCCTTCTGCTGCGTGCGCAACCACCACTCGCCGCTCACCGCTCTGTTCCGGCGCCTTGGCACCGGATCCTGCGGCGTCTTCTCGTATGCTACTGGCCGGTCGCGACAGGTGCGCACGGGGAGGAGACAGGGCGAGTGAGAGTTGCTGTCGCTGCTGCGGCTACGACATCGATCACTCGATCGCCCGTAGCTGGCGGTGATGCTGCTCGGCGAATCGGTCCGCGGCGGGATAATGGCTGTATATACGAGGATGGAGCTGGCGATGGCGGTGATGGCGGTGATGGGATGGGGTTGTGTCTCGGACATGCCAGCTGGTGATCGGACACCGTAGCACGGCGGTGCTTCCGGGCGTCGATCCGTAAGTATCTACTCCTCTGCGCGGGGGGCCCGACGAGCTTCACGGATGGACCGTTCGATTCGCGATGGCCTCTCCCCCGGACCCCACGCACTCGCGCTCACCGTTCACGACCGATATGAACCCCCTCTCCTTCTCAGGCCGGCCGGGCTAACAGCGGGCATTTCCCCTCTTGTTCGCTCGCTGGCATCTGTGTGTGCGGGATAGATGGAACAACGAACACAGACACCCCTGGTGGAAGGGCAGTGTCGTCGACAGAGCTCGAGAAGTCACTCACTTGCAGAGTCATATGTTTGCGGGCCTCAGGTATCGATGCTGCTCCACGCCTCCCTGTCCGCACCGCAGTCACGTTACCGACGGCCGCAGCTGGTGGGCACTATTGACAAGGCTGGGCCAGCATACGTGGAGTATAATCATGCACGAAGAGTCCGAAGCACCGGACGGGCACAGCGAAGGAGAAGTCCGACGCGGGGGCAGTGCGACGCGCGTCGGCGGGTCGGCGGTATGGCATCGCATCCGGGGCGGCGACGGACGGACGGACGGACGGACGGACGGACGGACAACTGGTGCTGTTCGCCGTGTTGCGATGTCTTAATATTTGTTATTTTTTTTTCTGCAGGCAGTGCCTCCGCCTCGTCCGTCGCTCCACCTGCACTTCCGGACGAACGTGAGTGGCTGGCCGAGGCAGCTTCCCTGTCCGGCGACAGCAATCTCGTTAGATCCATTCTAGCCCGACAAGGCCCCGCGACAACACTCGGGCAGCGAATTGGAGCAGCAGAAGGGATACATATGCGACTTGGACCGAGGCGGATGCTCTGGCTCCCCCGTCGCGGAAGAAAAAGGAAAGAAGACACTGGAACAAGAAGAAAAACCTCGCCAACGATCTATGTATCTGCGGGGGCTATCTGCGTGCTCCGGCCAGTCCTGCATTGGCGTGCCTATCATCTATCCACCGAACAGACAAGCCCCATGCAGCACGCCGAAGAAAACAAAAGTCTTTTCGAAGCTGCTCTGCTATGGGGGGCGGCGCGGCCAGGATCGCTTGGGAGGGAGAAAGTGGAGAAGGGGAAGGAGCACGGGAGAGCTGCCCGGTAACCCTGTCGATGCTTTCGGACTTGGACACGAGACTTTGCAGGAGGACGGTCGGTCGGGGATAGGAAGGGAGACAGAGGACTTGGTTAGGGATGGGGCGATCGTCAGTTGGGCGCACCCCCAGCGAGGCAAAAATAAAAAGCGGAGCAACGCTATTGGCGAACGCGGCGGGGGAGGAAGGGAGCGAAGGGGATGCGATGCGCTGACCAACAGGAAGATGCAAACCACCCTCCACTTCCTGTTTGCTGCTGGCGCTGGCTGGACGACTCGCTGTGGATGGATGTGCATGGGGGGGGTGTCGGCGTCGGCGGATGATGATATTTCCAGCATCGCGTTCCGCGTGCCGCCGTGGCTGCTCACATGCTGCGTGCGGGCTGTGGCGAGTGTCGCGATGTATGATCCGTCGGATGCCTGCTCGCTGTTCCGCTGGGCAACAGCGCAACCCGTTTCCGCGTCGAAATCTCCGCGTTCGCCTCGGGGGCGTCGTGAGTTCGCACGGTACGGAGACAGGAAAAAATCAACGCATTCGTGTCGACGCTAGGTGGGCAGCTGGGCAACTGCGCAGCTGGAGAACGCCCACCACCCTGGTGTCTGCAGGCGATTGGCTGGTTGCAGGTCGGAAACTCAGTCGCGCCCGACGATACACATGTCCGCCTTGTTGCACGCTACGCACCGCCGCCGCCGACATTGACTCGCCCTCGCCGTGTTGAGGGTGTGTTCTCCCTGCCGTGCACGACATATCCGCCGTCGGGTTGGGCTGCAACCTCGCGCTTGCCTGGGCACGGAAAGCCAAAAGGAAAAACGAGGAGTCAGCCGGATCGATATGCCGCCCCGCGCGAGGAGGGAAGAAGGGGAGGCGAAGGCCGGGACACGAGCGGCGACGCCACCACCGCCATCTGCAAGGCGTGTGACATCGCCATCTCTAGCCTTCTCGAGTCGGCGCCCGGGCTGCTAGATACTGCGGGCAGTCACGGGCGAGCAACGCCGCGCCGCACACCGCCCAGATGCGATGGCGCACTCCTCGCGCCCTCTGCAACTTCCGCATGCGATGTCCCAATAGCACGTCAGCGAGTCCTGTGCTCGAGCAGAAACACCAAACAGAAACTCGTTCGCCGCCATGATCTGGATGGGGCACATGCGGTTAATGAAGCCAAAAAACACCAAAAAAAACCAAAAAAAAAGACGGACACCACGCTAGCGTCCACCGGCTGGTCGTTCCCTCGCCCCGAGTCCAGCACCCACCTCCTTGCCCCTCAAACCTGCCCAGGCGCCGCTCCCGACCGCACCCCCAATTTCGAGCCTGGGCGTGTGCCAGAACAGGCTCATCGCACGCAGCGCTGCGGCGCAGATAGGGTAACCGACGGTCTTGCCAGCCCCAACAAGGCCGGAATCGTGCGGCGTGTCCTGCCCTAGGTATCAAGTATCTACCCCTTTGTTGTGAGCTTGTTCCGTGCGCCGAGCCAAAAGCCGCGGCCAGCCAGTCGGCGCAGGACAAAGACGCAGCACGGAAGTCAAGACAGCAGCCAAAGACAGCGGCCGACGGCAGCGACAGCGGGGCCCAGTGTGTGGCCCGTCCTCGGGCGGCGCTGCGGCTGGAACCTCCAGTACCGTCTGCCCGCGCAGCTCCAGGGCCGGCCCCGCCATCGCGCCCACCCATTGTTGGGTTCCGTCCCACCACACTCCGCCCAGCAGAATAAAATAAAAAGACAAAAATAAAATAAAATAATTGAAAGTCGCCCGAATGGACCAAATTAACCCAACCCAAGCAGACTGCGAACCCCCGACTTCCTCACGGCGCGGTCACTCACCGAGAAGATTCCAACCGTCGCCCGTTATACACGCTCCTCGCTCCCTCGCTCGCGCACGCATGCAAACTGTCGCTCACCTCACTCTATTCTCCGCTCCCCTCGCTCGCTCCAGTCCAGCCCCCGCCGCTGGCTTGCTCGCTGGAGGGAAAAAAAGTGGCAAAGCGCCCCCCCTCCGCAGCGACGCTTCTCGATCGTCGGTAACCGGCTGTACCGTGCACTCCTCACTTCGATTCGGAATGGCCCTAGGCAGGTTCACTCTCGTTGAAAATGAATTCGCAGCCCCCATCCCGCTGCTGCCCTCTGCATCTGCGTGGAATACCAGTCCAACCACCACCTCCTCCACCACCACTACCCCCCGTGCCCCGCCTAACCTTTACGCACCTCCACCCCGTCGTCAATCCTTCACTCCACCAACCGACCTCCTCTCCTCTTCAACCCTCCCCCCGTTCCGAATCCGATACGACATGACGTTAGTGCTACAGGCCTCGTAGCGTCCCGAAAGTCAGCCAGAAGTCCAGTCGTCAGCACCACCCACCAGCTCGTCCGGAACACAACCTCCCTCGCACCAAAGCACGAACTCTCCAGAGAACTCCTTCCTGGGGACCTTGTCCACCGCCATCGCCGCCACCTGGCCCCTTCGGTCACACCGTCGCTTGGCGAATCACGCACCCTCGCGCATTGCGATCTTAACATCCTCATCTTTCCTGCTCCTACATACATACTACGTAGACTGCCATTCAGAACCTCCCTTCTTCCCGATCCAACCCTCCACCCTCCTGAAAAAAAAAAAAAAAAAGGAAGGGCGCTACAACATTCCCTCGCTCCATATACAAAACCCCTACCCTCACACACACACTCCCACCCCCCGTTCAGCTCTTTTGCCGGACGAAGGACGGACTTCCAGTGCCTGACGGGGGGCCAAAGCGGAACAGAAATTCCTTTTTTATATCACCGTTACCAACGCTCCTTGCGGGGTTGCACCCGGACGCGTCCTACTGCCTCGTGAACCGTACTCCTCATATTCTACAGCATTCCCACCCGTCTCCACCAACCCCCACC
>Ga0307516_10000246_pt1 | contig 69826 bp, 53 predicted proteins | sample 19_EM_MG_FD_203310 | JGI IMG/M metagenome (GOLD analysis project Ga0307516, IMG submission 203310) | Populus trichocarpa ectomycorrhiza microbial communities from riparian zone in the Pacific Northwest, United States - 19_EM | ecosystem: Host-associated > Plants > Roots > Unclassified | place... | reverse complement strand
GATTCATAATTGTATTTTTCAGTTTTTTATTTCCGATCCTTTAGGTCTTGCAGGAGTCTACCTTTCAAATCTCCGTCCAAACTTTCAAACTGCCAAAAAACTGACAGAGTTGCAGAAAAGAGCTGCAAGCTACCAGCTTAAGGCTCCAGGCTGTCCTGTTCAGGAGGGTAAATATAATGAAAAACCCCCTGGTGAGGGGGCTTTTTGGCTAATGATGATGGTGCTGGTGTTCTTCCTGCATCTTACCGAATTCTTCCCGGGGGATGGACTTTTCCGTTGGGTGGATCAGGGTTTCTGCCCAGTTAAAGACCCTTTCGGTCTGGATGCGGTGTACCGTATCTTCCACGAATTTCCTGTCCTGCATCATTCTCTGTACATAATCTGCCATCCAGGGCTGGTCTTCGCCGCCTAATTGGCCCAGTTGTCCGCCCATATATCCCAGCAATTGCTGTTTGGCGAAAGCGCGGATATCGTCGGGGCCTACTTCGATACCCTGCTCGCTCACGATCTTATCCACGATCAGGGTCCATTTCAACTGATTGACAAAGGAGGGGAACTCCTGTTCAACTTCTGCCTGGCTTTTGGGTTTTTCGCCGCCTGTCTGCATCCAGCGCTTCAGGAAGGCTTCGGGAAATTCGATAGGGGTCTGATCGAGTAAGGAATGGTAAAGGGCATGCTGCAACTGATTGCTGCTTTGGCCGCTCCAATAGCCTTCGATCTCTTCTTTAATGGCGGCACGGAATTCGGCTTCCGTCTTTACTTCTTTATTCGGGTAGACCGTCTGGAAAAAAGTTTCGTCGAGGGCGGCTTTTTCTATCAATCCGACTTTCGTGATCAGCAGCTTGAAAACCTTATCCGCTGATGCTGCATCTTCTTTGGCCAGGCCCAGGTCGTTGATCACCCATTCCCTTTCTTTTTCGTCGAAGGCGGCGGAGAGTTGAAGGACGAGCGAATCGTCTTTCTTCAGGCCGATCCATTTAGGGCGGGTAGCTTCATTAAAATATTTCACCAGCAGAGAATTGTCCTTGCTGATACCTCCTTCAATGGGAGTACCGCTGGCGTCCGTCTCTGTAAAATTCAGGTTGAGTACATTTTCATCACTGGTCGCGGTCTCGGGTTCGGTCATTTTGCCATTCCGGGTCTGCAACCGCTCTACTTCTTCGTTGATCATTTCTTCCGTGACCTCTACTTTATAGCGGGTCAGGGTGGCTTTTGCGGGATCGGCCAGGTTAAAGGCAGGTTTCAGACCTACTTCGAAGGCGAAGGAATAGTCATCCGGCTTGCTGATATCTATCCGGCTGGCATCGTTCTCCGGCAGGGGTAAAGGCTGCGCAAAGATCTCCAGCTTTTCCGTACTCATATAAGTGGTCAGCTCTTTTTCCACGGTCCGAAGCACTTCATCGGTGAAGACGGAGTTGCCATACATCTTCTTGATCAGTCCGGCGGGCACCATTCCTTTACGGAAGCCGGGAATATTTGCCTGCTTACCATAATTCTTCAGCGCTTTTTCAAACGACGGCAGGTAGTCGCCCTTTGCTATATTCACCGTGATCTTGTCGGTCAAAAGGCCGATATTCTCCCTGGTAATTGTTGCCATAATAGTATTTATTTTAAATCGGGGGGCAAAGGTATGAAATTTTTAGCTTTTTGGGCCGCTTTCCCCGTTGATCTTCCGACCAGCCAGTAAAAACAGGGCAAGGCCACACAGGACGGTCAGGACAGCGCTTGCCAGCAGGAGCCGGGAGGCGGTCTTTTCAGCGAGTCCTAATTGAAGGCAAAGACCCATCAGGGAAAGGCCAATCCCCGTTCCAACGGAATAAATGGCAGATTGCAGCCCGGCGGCGATGCCCTGGCGGGCTGGCGGCACCCCGGCAAGGGATAAGATGGTAAAAGCAGGATATCCTATGGCGATACCCATACTGTTCACGAGTAAAAAGGCGGCCAGGAAAGGAAAAATCTGCTGCGTCCGGATCCCTGCCATCAGCAGTAAGGTCCCGATCAACAGGCAAAGCATGGCCATGATCCCTACCTGCACGACCCGCATCCGGGCGAAGAGGCGGGGTAAGAGGAATTTAGAGACCAGTGCGGACCCGATACTATAGGGGAACAGGACGAGCCCGGTGCTTCGGATATCCCATCCTAACAGCTCATACAAACTGATGGTGCTGAGGAATACAAAACTCAGGAAAGTCGCCCCCAGCAGTAAAGAAGCTCCCAGAGAGCGCCAGGCCCCCGGAGAAGCATAAATATCCCTTCCGAAAAAAGGCTGTTCCTGTCTTTTGTCATATTCCCTGAGCCAGTAGCCGGAAGCCAGTGCGGTGATCAGGCAGGGCCAGGCCCTTTGTCCCAGGCGGGTGGATTCATGAATGGTGAAGCAGAATAATAACAGCGTGGCCGTCAACCAGCATGCGGTAAGCAGGCTGAGCGGACCCGTCTTTCCGGCCGTCTCTTCCGGGATGAAAAGCTGCCCCGCGATCAGCACGGCAGCGATAATGGGGACATTGAGCCCGAAGATCCAATGCCAGTCGAAGTATGAAGCGATCAATCCCCCCAGGGCCAGCCCTCCCGCAAAGCCGACGGCGGCAAAAGAACCAAAAATGCCGAAGGCCGTCTGTCGTTGATCCCCGTCCTTAAAATGCTTCGCCAGCAACGAGATCCCCCCGGGCATCGCGAAAGCCGCCCCGATCCCCTGACCGGACCGGGCCATCAATAACGGGATCAACTGATGACTGAAAAAAGCAATGGCCGAAGCGCCCGCGAACAGGAACATGCCCGCCATAAAAATGCGTTTACTGCCGGCATGATCACAGAGTCGTCCTCCCAGGATAAGAAAGCCGCCGAAACTAAGGATATAGAGGGTCTGTACCCATTGTGCGGAAGTCAGTGATATCTGCATGTCTTTTGCCAGGACGGGCAGGGCGAGATTGACGATCGAAACATCGAATGCCTCGAAGAAAATAGCCGAACAAGCCAGCCAGAGAATGATCCGTTGATGGGAGGTAAAGGCGTATTTCATACCGGAAAAGTAAAAATATCCTCTATTTGTTCTTTTAAAAACATAAACTTAGTACGTTCGTAATTTTAAAGGTATTTTTTTAGAACAATTGTTGTTAACTTATCATTCCTTCTCATGAAAAAAGAACAAGCGGGCAGGGACCTGCCTTTACTGGACAACATCGATATCCGGATCCTCAATCTTCTCCAGGAGGACGGTAAGCTCTCGGTGCGGGACCTGGCTACGAAGATCCGTCTCTCCACGACGCCCATCCACGAACGGCTGAAGCGGCTGCACTCCTCGGGGATCATCGCTCATTATGCCGCTGTCATCGATAGCAGCAAGATCGGGCAGTTCATCCGATTCTTCATCAATATCATCCTAAAGGAACACTCTACGAAATTAGGCGGCGCGTTCATAGCGCAGGTGGCCGCTTTTCCGGAAGTCGTGGAATTTCATACGGTAGGCGGCGAGCATGATTTTATGATCAAGGTGATCGTCCCCGATATGGCGGCTTACCGGCGATTCTTCGTAGAGAAGCTGGGAGAAGTGCCGAATATCGCCAAATTGCAAAGCATCATCATCCTCGATACGATCAAGGACGAGGAGAGAATACCGTTATGAGCGATTATCTGATCAGCAGGACGGTGCCTTTTTTATTTTCTGAAGATTCCCCGTCGAACTGATAAGAACATACCCAGACAAAAACATTGGCTTCCTGTTTGGAACCTGCGAGGCTGCCATCCCATCCTTTTTCGGGATCCGTACTTTCAAACACGGCCTGACCCCATCGATTGAAGATGGCAAAATGGTATTTTTTGATATTCCCGAACAACTGCGGCCTGAAAAGATCATTCTTACCATCGTGATTCGGCGTAAAGGCGTTTGGAATGAAAAACCCCTGCATACAGTCTTTTTTCCCCACAAGAATGCTGTCACGGCCTTTACAATAATTGTCGTCAGTGGCTTCCACCCAATACAAGCCCGGGTTCCTGATCGTAATAGATGCGCCCGTGGAATTATCGTTCCATAAATAATTATTATAGCCTGGCTGTGCGGTTATGGAAAGAGAACCATACGTGCAAAGGGTAGTATCACCCGGTAGAAAATTACCCGGTGCGGGCATCAGGGTGGAGATAATGGTCGAACCATTGCCGGGGCATCCGTTTTTGTCTGAAACGGCGACTGAATAAGTACCTGGGCTATTCACGGATAAGGTCCTTTTTTTACTCCCGTCATTCCAAAGGAAGGTCTCAAAATTTCCTGCATCCAGCAATTTGCTACTGCCCTTGCATAAGTTGGGGGATGGGTCGAGCGTCACCACCGGGTTAGCGTAGACGGTAATAGGAATTGCATTGCTGTTGACAGAGGATGTTAGGGTACAGGCTGCATTGGAAGAAAGCCAGCAATCAACGATATCTCCTGTCGTGGGATTGACATCGGTATACTCCGTTGTATTGTTCCCTACCGGTATCCCATTCTTTTGCCATTGATAGCCGGGAGAACTTCCTCCATTCGCTATAGAAGCCTTGAAATCGACAGGGATGCCCGGGCACACCCTGGTATTGGCGGAGACGATAGAGATGGACGGGGCAACGAGAGGTATTATGTTTAACGTTATCGTATTGCTGCCTGATAAAGGAGAAGTTAAGCACCCGGCACTGGATAAAAGATTACAATAGACCTTATCACTGTTTTGCAAACCATTGTCCGTGTAAGAAGGATTGTTAGCCCCGACCTGTACTCCATTCTTATACCATTCGTAGATTGGATTAGCCCCTTCATGGGTGGCAGCGCTGTTAAAGGTGATGGTCGTCCCTGCGCAAACATTATTAGCAGAAGGGGAGATAGAGATGGCAGCCGTCATGGAAGGATTTACGCCCATCAATAGGGAATTACTGGTAGTGGTGGCTGTAGTGACACAGGTATTGTCACGAGTCAACCTGCAGGTGATCTGGTCTCCGTCCTGCAAGTTATTGTCGCTGTAGGTAAGATTACCAGAGCCTACATCGGCACCGTTCTTCATCCATTGGTAGGAGGGGGCACCACCTTCGTATAGGGTGCTGGCAGTGAACAGAACATTATCAGCGGTGCATACAGAAGTATGGGCCGTCGCGATGCTGATGGAAGGGGTTACCGGATCCGTCACATGCAAGATTGCTGTGGCGGATGCCAGGGGCCCGCAGGCATTGAATGTAGCGCAACGGAATCGATAGCCGTCCATCGCTATGCTTTCTCCTGTGATGGTCAGTATATTGGTGCCGGTGCCGGAATAAGTGCCGTTGTCGGTAAGGTCATGCCATTCTGCGCCAGTACTTACCTGCCATTGGAGGGTATTTTTATTGGAAGCGTTCATAGTGAACACGGCATTGTCCAAACTGCATATAGGCACATCCTTTGGTTGAAGGCTAATGGAAGGAGTGAGGCAGTTGCTGACCTTCCTGATGACAAAATTGAAATAGTCGACAATGTAGAGATTGCCCGTATTGTCCGTTGTAATACCCATTATCTCGTTCAGCTGAGCAAGATTCGAGGGCCCCCCATCGCCGGAATAACCAGGGGTTATTATTCCTGCAAATCGTGAAATATTTCCCGTTGCGTCGATTTTCCGTACCACATTACGGTAGGGTTCCGCTATATAGACATTTCCCACATTATCCGTACAGATGCAGGAGGGAAATTCAAGGGTTGCCAGTGCCGCAGGCCCTCCATCGCCGGAGCCAGCCTGAGTCCCGTCCCCGGCGATCGTACTGATAATCCCGGCAGGGTTCACTTTTCTCACACGGTTGTTCTTACAGTCCGGGATATAAATATTGCCGAGATTATCCACACCTACCTGGAATGGTTGGCTTAACTGAGCCGCAGTTGCAGGCCCTCCATCGCCGGAAAAACCTTCCGTATGATTTCCCGCTACGGTCGTGACGATGCCCGCTGCACTTATTTTCCGAATGGTATTCTCGCCCGCATCGGCGACGTATATATTGCCGGCATTATCCCTGGAGAGTCCGGATATGGCTACGAATCTGGCTGACGATAGTGGGCCACCGTCGCCGGAAGCGACGCCGTTTGTTACTAAGCATACGGTAGAGATTATGCCGGCAGCGTCGATCCGCCTCAATACGCACCCGTTTTGATCGGTGAAAAGAACGCCACCCATATTGTCGGCGACCATGGCGCCGGGATGATAGACCCTGGCAGCAGTGGCAGGCCCTCCGTCACCGGAGTAACCCAGGACACCTGCCGTACCTGCGATCGTATGGATAATACCGGCGGCATCGATCTTGCGGATCAGATTTTGAAAGGAGTGAGCAATATAGATATTGCCGGCGCCATCGATGGCCATTTGGCAGCCATACAGATCGCCCAGTTGTGCATTGAAGGCGGGGCCACCATCGCCGCCCAGTCCACCGGTTCCAATCCCGGCAATGGTCATAATGGTCTGACTTTGGGCAGGGCGTATCCATAGAGTGAGGGCCAGACAAAGCAAAAATCTTTTAAATAAGATGTCCAATTGGAGGGGTTTTCGGGAACAGTGTCGGCAAAAATAGCCGGTTTTCCGTTCATTCCCATCTGGAAAGGTAATATATGGATCATAGGGTCGAACCTGCATGCCTCAAGGTGACAAATCCCAAGCCTGATGCGTCTGCCAATTTCGCACGGCCGCAAAAGCTAAAAACGCTAAAGGTTATTTTTGCCGTATGACCCTTTTGCCCTCCGCACTGCGCACCTGTCTCCTTCTTACCGGGATCTTTCTGCATACCCTGCTCTACGCGCAGGAGGGGGTTCCGGGCAATGGAGGGGTCATCGCAGGAAATGTGCTGGAAGAAACTTCGGGTAAGGCCATACCTGGCGCTACCGTAGAGTTGATCTGCCTGACGGAGCCTGCCAGGGGACGGACGTCCATGACGAATGCCGCCGGAGAGTTCCTGTTCAACAACCTGGGGATCGGCACTTACCGGTTGAAGATCTCCAGCGTGGGATTTAATGCCCTTTCTATCGATAGTATCCGGCTGCGCGCGGACAGGAACGATTTCAGCCTGAACGATCTTAAATTGTCCTCCAAAACTGCGGAAATGCAGGCGGCCGTGGTCTATGCGGAAAAGCCCCTGATCCAGAGCAAGGCAGGCAACCTCACTTTCAATGCGGCGGAATCTCCCCTGAGTGCGGGCTCGAGCGCCAGCGAATTGCTGAAGAATGTTCCGCTTATCAGCACGGATGCCAACGGGAACCTGACGGTAAGGGGCAAGCAGCCGAAAGTGTTGATCGATGATAAGCCCGTCAACCTGAATGCCCAGCAATTACAGGACTTTCTCGATGCCTTACCCGGCAATATGATCGAACGCATAGAAGTCATGACCAATCCTCCACCGCAATATGCCAATGAAGAAGGAGGGGTCGTGAATATCATTACCCGCAAGGGAAAGATCGGTATCGGGGGAAGGCTGAGCATCTACGGAGGCACGAGGGGTGAGGCGGGCGTGGGCTTTAACGGCAACTACAGGGACAAGAAACTGGTGATCAATCTCAGCGGAGGGGAAGGGTATAATGAATTTAAAGGCAACGGGTATTCGAAAAGAGAAAATGTTTTCCCGGACTCCACCAACTTTTTAAATACCACGAATTCCTATGCGAACCGTAATACCCGTCCCAACGGACGACTAAGCGTGGATTACGACCTGGATAAGCAAAATTTCCTCAATGTCGTCGTGCAGGTGAACCGAAACGATTTCCACAATCGCAGCCAGTCCGGATACACGAATATCGACCGGTCAGGCGTACCCTATCAATTGAGTAACCGCGACAAGCTCAGCACGGGCAGCAACCTGAACCCCAACATGAGTTTTACGTATAGGCATAAAGGTTGCCAGCCCGGGGAAGACCTGCAGGTGATAGGATCTTATGATTATTCGTCCAATCTCAATACGCGTGATTTTCACCAGGTATATCTTTACCCGGACCATACCCCCACCGGGGTGGACTCCACGCAGCAGCAGCAGAACGATAGCCGGATAAAAGGAACGAATATCCGGGTCGACTATAATAAACCCCTGATCGGGCAAAAGACCTTTTTATACCTGGGCTCTTTTTATAATTACAGCGGCAATCTCGTGGATCTGACCACCCGCACCCTGCGCAAGCCGGACAGCCTATGGGTGGTAAGCGACCCTTTGAGCAGCCATCTCCGGTATACGCAGACGGTGACCAATCTCAAAGCCTCGCTGCGCCAGATGATCGGGGATGGGTTTTCGCTCACGGCCGGTACTTCCCTGGAACGTACGGGGGTCGCTTTCCATCTCTATTCCCTGAAAAAAGATACGGTCAATCACTACTGGGACTGGCTTCCCTTCGCCAATTTTAATAAGACCTGGGACAATCAATGGAGCGTCACCTTGGTCTACCGGCGGACGATCCGCAGACCGGGGATCAACGAGTTGAACCCCAGCATCGACTACTCCGATCCGTACAATATCCGGTTTGGCAACCCGGCCCTGCAGGCATCCCTTGCCCATAATTTCGATCTTTACGTAGGCAAGAGCACGAATAAATTCTATCTCAACTACGGGGTCGGCCTGAATAAGGTGCAGGACATCTTTAGCCAGATCCAGACCCTGCTGCCGGACGGTACTACGCAGACCACGTACAAGAACATCAGCGACCGGACCGAGTACAATACCAGCGCCTGGTCCGGCTATACTTTCTCCAGGGCCTTCCGGTTGAACTTTGGCGCCAGCTATACGTACAACCGATACAGTACCTTCGATCATGCGATCAATAACTATCACGATGGCGGATCGCTGTATTCCAATTTCAACCTTACGTATAATCCGACCCGGAACTGGAATATTACCGGCAGTTTCCTGCTGAACAGGTATGCCAATCCGCAAGGGTCTTCTTCCAGCTATGTAAATATGAACATGGGTATCCAGCGAAAATTCTTCGATAAGAAATTCATCGTCACCCTGAATATAACGGATCCTTTTATCCAGCAGCACAGTCTCAGTCATACGAGTGGTTCCCAGTTCAACCTGGAAAGCTATAGTTCCACCCAGTCCCGTAATTTCAGGCTTACCCTTAGTTATGACCTGCACCATGTGATCGACGCGGGAAGGAATAAATTGCTGCGGAGCGGGAAACTGGGTTCGTAAGGGCGATGACCTACCTTATGGTCTGAATAGGACATCCAACGTCAGGCTGTTTTGAACCAGGCTTTCGGCATATTCATTTTCTTTGATACCATAGGTGGTGATCATGGTTATGAAAAGCGTTTTATCAGGCTTTGTCCTTTGGGTAAATACATCCAGTTTTTGTTGCAATACTTTTGCATATGATTTATCGATGGTGAACGTATTGTTATAGAACTTCATTTCGCATAAATTAATGATGCGGTCTTTCCGGTCGATGATCAAATCGATCTGCGCGCCTTGCTCCTTGCTTCCTTTTGGCGGAATGTAACGCCAGGCAGATTGTTCAGTTCTTACCTTTATTTTTAGCCCTTCTTTGATCTGATCTACATGCTTCAGGCAAACTGCTTCAAAGGCAATCCCGCACCAGATAGCGTAAGTTGGTTCCTGGCTTATCATGGCCCATTCATCTTTTCCGCCCGGCTTATGCTTATCCATAAACTTCAGGTAAAAGATAGAAAATTCATCGATCAACCTATATATCGCATCATTGGATCTTTTATCATAAGGAATGGTTTGCTGAATAAAACCGGATTTTTCCAGTTCATCCAGCAAAATAGTTGCTCTTCCGCCTGAACTAAGCCCGCATTCATCTATAATCTGCTGCCTTGTCAACCCTTTCCCAGTTGCTGCAAGTGCCCTCACCACCTTTATATGATTATCTGCCATTTCAAAAAGCGAACTATAGAGGTTATCGAATTCACCGGTAAGCAAGCCTTGTCTGGCAAAACAGGCCTTTTCAATGACCTGCACTGCACTTTTATCTTTTCCTACTGTGTTCAGATAATGAGGGATGCCGCCAAAAGCCATATAGATCTGGAGTACCTGGTAACGATCCAGTTTACTGCCCATGTTTTTTAGATAGGCTTCTGTTTCAGCCAGTGTGAAGGGGTCCAATGGCATTTTTTCAGTGATACGGTTATGCAAGCCTCCTTTATTGTTCAGGATCTTGCGTGATATCCATGATGCTGCTGAACCACAAATCACGACTATTAACTGAGACTGCTGTACGGCCCAGGAATTCCAGAAATGTTCAAAGGCGGAAAGGAAGCCGGATTTGCGTCCGTCCAGCCATGGAAACTCATCAAAAAATACCACTGACTTTTTATTTTCGTGACTTCCGGACAAGTAAATTTTGAGTGCTTCGAAGGCCTCGATCCAGTTATCAGGAGGTTTTAATGCCAGGGGAGATCCATTTGCTTTTTGCAGGGCGAAGGTAAACTGCTGTAATTGTTCTTTTAGCGTTGCCCGGTGCATCCCAGTCAGGCCAAAGACGATATTATCTTTTAAATGTGTTTGAATCAGATAGGTTTTACCTACACGTCGGCGGCCATAGATCGCCAGTAGTTCCGCTCTTTTTGATTTGAGCAGTTCTGTAAGCGTTTCTTTTTCTTTATCTCTGCCGATGACCCTGTTCATGAGGCAAAGATAATATTTTGGCCACTTATAAGAAATTATATCCGGCCAGAATGTGGGTTTTAAAGGGGTGTTTTGGCCACTTATAGGAAATTATATCGGGCCAAAATAGAGTTTTCGGGATAAAAAATGCAAAAAGCCCGGTTGTCCGGGCTTTCGCAATACGCTAATTATCAACTTGTGCGGGCGATAGGGGTCGAACCTACATGCCTTGCGGCGCTAGATCCTAAGTCTAGTGCGTCTGCCAATTTCGCCACGCCCGCAAAACTACTGCCCGTCCCTGGCCCGAACCTCCGGATAAGGGCTCCTGACGCCAAAGGCCTGCAAAAGTAATGCTTTTGGGAGAAAGCGTAAAAACCGGGCAGGATTTTGTAAATTCGTATAGTATGGAAACTGTTGCCGAGATACCGAAATACAATCTTACGGAAGACCAGGAAAAGAAGTTGATCCTCAGGGAATATCGAGCCCTGCTCCGTTCACTGAAGCCCAAGCTGAAGCCGGGGGATAAGGAATTGGTGCGTGTAGCCTTCGAAATGGCCGCCGAAGCCCATAAGACGATGCGGCGCAAGAGCGGGGAACCCTATATTCTTCATCCCCTTGCCGTAGCCAGGATCTGTTCCGAAGAGATCGGACTGGGCGTCCGTTCCACCATTTGTGCGCTCCTGCATGATACGGTGGAAGATACCGATATCACCCTCGAGGACGTGGAAAGAGAGTTCAGCGGCGAGATCGCCCGCATCGTGGACGGGCTCACCAAAATATCGAACGTCATCGACGTGAATGCTTCCCGGCAGGCGGAGAACTTTAAAAAGATCCTGCTGACGCTTACGGACGATCCCCGCGTCATCCTGATCAAACTGGCCGATCGCCTGCATAATATGCGTACGATGGACAGCATGAAAAGGGAGAAGCAGTTGAAGATCTCTTCGGAGACCGTATATGTCTACGCTCCACTGGCCCATCGGATGGGCCTTTATAATATCAAGACGGAACTCGAGGACCTGGCCATGAAATACCTGGAGCCGGAGGAATACCGTGAGATAGCCCGTAAATTATCGGAGACCAAGCGCGAACGCTCCCGCTATATCAATGAATTCGTCAAGCCGCTCAAAGACAAGCTCGAAAAGACGGGCTTCGATTTTGAGATCTATGGCCGCCCCAAGAGCATTCATTCCATCTGGAATAAAATGGTCAAGAAAAGCGTGGATTTCGAAGAGGTCTATGACCTGTTCGCGATCCGTGTCATCCTGAACTCCCCGCCAGAGAAGGAAAAGGAAGATTGCTGGAAAGTCTATTCCACCATAACGGATGAGTATAACCCATCTCCCGAACGCTTAAGGGACTGGCTGAGCAACCCCAAATCCAATGGTTATGAAGCCCTGCATACGACGGTGATGGGCCCGCAGGGCAAATGGGTGGAAGTGCAGATCCGTTCGAAGAGGATGAACGAGATCGCGGAAAAAGGATTGGCCGCCCACTGGAAATACAAGGAAGGGGCCGCCGATGAAAGCCGCTTCGATAAATGGTTCCAGCAGATCCGGGAAGTACTCAATACCCATGACAATGATTCGGTGGATTTCCTACAGGATTTCAAGACCAGTTTCCTGGCGGAAGAGATCTATGTCTATACTCCCAAAGGGGATGTGAAAATGCTGCCCATCGGATCTACTGCGCTGGATTTTGCCTTTGCGATCCATAGCGCCGTGGGAAGCCAGACCATCGGCGCCAAGGTGAATCACAAACTGGTGCCCATCAGCCATAAACTCCGCAGCGGCGACCAGGTGGAGATCATCACCTCCGGCAAACAAAAGCCTACCGAAGACTGGGTGAACATCGTGGTGACGGCCAAGGCAAAGACTAAAATAAAGGATGCGCTCAAGGAGGAAAAAAGAAAAATAGCCGACGAAGGGAAATACATCGTGCAGCGCAAACTGGAAAATTTCGGGGCTGCGTACAACCAGCATAATATCGATATCCTCACGGCCTTCTATAAACTCAATTCCTCGCTGGATTTTTTCTACCAGGTATCCGTAAAGAATATCGACCTGAAAGAGCTGAAAGAATTCAATCTCCTCGGGGACAGGCTGGAGCCTCCCAAACCTCCCAAGCCCGTGATCGAGGCAAAGCATGAGACGGGCTCCTCCGGCTCGAAGCCCGGAAAAGACACGGAACTGATCATTTTCGGGGAGAGCAGCGACCGCATCGTGTACACCCTGGCGAATTGCTGCAAACCCATCCCCGGGGACGATGTATTCGGATTCGTATCCGTCGGCAAGGGATTGACCATCCACCGGACCAACTGCCCGAATGCGGCCAAATTAATGGCTAATTACGGTCACCGGGTCGTCAAGACCAAATGGGCCAAGAATAAAGAGATCTCCTTCCTCACCGGGGTCCGTATCGTTGGCATGGACGACGTAGGGGTGGTCAATAAGATCACCACCCTGATCTCGGGAGAGTTGAAATTGAATATCAACGCGATCACCATCGAGGCGAAAGAAGGCCTGTTCGAAGGGAATATCCGGATCTATGTGCATGATAAAGAAGAACTGGAGGAATTGGTGCAAAGGTTGAAGCAGCTGAGCGGTATTCATTCGGTGGTCCGCTTCGATACGGAAAATGTCTAAATAATATTTGTCTTTTTCCGTAACCATAGTTCACCTATTTTTGCCGCGTTTCAAATAAATACACCTGCAAATCTTAATGAATGGTTGATGTAATCTTAGGCCTCCAGTGGGGAGACGAAGGGAAAGGGAAGATCGTGGATTATTTTGCTCCCCGCTATGATCTGATAGCCCGTTTCCAGGGCGGACCGAATGCGGGCCATACTTTATACGTTAATGATAAAAAGATCGTGCTGCACCAGATCCCTTCCGGGATCTTTCATGAAAAGGCGATCAACCTGATCGGAAATGGGGTGGTACTGGACCCCGTCACCCTTAAGAGGGAATGTGAATCCGTCGCTTCCTTTGGCGTGGACTACCGGAAAAATCTATATATCGCACAACGGGCCCACCTGATCCTACCCACCCATCGCGCTTTAGACAAGGCTTCGGAGGTCTCGAAGGGGCAGGAAAAGATAGGATCTACTTTAAAAGGGATCGGCCCCGCCTATATGGACAAAACGGGCAGGAACGGCCTCCGGGTAGGGGATCTGCTGGACAAAAGCTTTACGACCCAATATATTAAGCTCCGCCTGAAGCACCAGAAATTGCTGGATGGCCTTAACTTTCATGAAGATATCTCCGCCTGGGAAGAGGAATTCTTCGAGGCGCTGGAATTCATGCGCCAGTTCAAGATCGTCAACGGGGAGTATTTCATCAACGAGAAAATAAGCCAGGGCAAGAAGGTGTTGGCCGAAGGGGCACAAGGAAGCATGCTGGACGTAGATTTCGGCACTTTTCCTTATGTTACCTCCTCCAATACTATTTCCGCGGGCGTTTGCACGGGTCTGGGGGTACCTCCCCAGCAGATCAGGGACGTGATCGGCGTCAGCAAAGCCTATTGCACCCGCGTAGGCAGTGGCCCCTTCCCTACGGAGCTGGAAGACGCTACGGGAGAAGAATTGCGTAAGACGGGCAGTGAATTCGGCGCTACCACCGGCCGCCCCCGCCGTTGCGGGTGGATTGACGGAGTGGCCCTGAAATTTGCCTGTATGGTGAACGGTGTGACCAAAATTGTCATGACCAAGGCCGATGTCCTGGACGCTTTTGCAGAACTGAAAGTATGTACGGCCTATAAGATAAATGACGAGATCACGACCGAAATACCCTTCCAGATGAGCCGGGTCAAGATCGAGCCCGTACTGCAATCTTTTGAAGGCTGGAAATCAGATATTACTTCTTTAAAAAATTATAATAACTTGCCTGAGAAGATGAAGGAATATGTTCAGTTTATCAACAATTTCCTGGGTGTGAAATGCGCCTATATTTCCATTGGCCCGGGACGGGATCAACTGATCGAAAACTTATAAAACAGGCTGTATTAAAAAAAATTATTTTAAAAAATTTGGCGGATTAAAAACTTCGCTGAAATTTTACATAACAATCTTATTGGACTATGGCACCAAAATCTGATAAGGAGGGAAAGGGACCAAAGAAATCCGCGCCCCAATCTCCAAAGGAAACTCCGGACAAACCATCTTCTAAATCCAAGAAGCAATTGGAGGACGATGAGGACGACGACAACGATGATTCCGACACGCCGAAATCAACGCCTAAAGCGGCTTCTAAAGGTTCTTCCAAAAGCAAGAAGGATGAGGATGATGACGACGAAGAAGACGATGTCGACGAAGTGGATGAATGGGAAAAAGTAGAAGAAGAGGAGGAATGGGATCCCGACTTCGACGAATTCGACATTCCGAAATCAAAGTCAAAGAAAACTACCGGGGGCACCGGCAGCGGCACGGGTACGCCTAAAAAGGCCGCCAAGGATGAAGACGACCTTGGGCTCGACGACGACTTTAAGGACCTGGACCTTTTCGGCGAACGGGGTTTTGACGAGGAAGAGGACGACTTCTAGAAATTGCTGATTTGGGGAATTTGAGATTTTTGGATTTCAAGTTTATAGGGATGCAATCCCAAAATCCCCCGATCTCTAAATCAGAAATACAATGAAATCTCTTGGTAAGGACCTTTGTTTCATTCTCCATAACTGATTTCGATACAACGAAAGAGCAAATGTTGAATTGGGCCTCCCCGTTCAACATTTCTTGTTTTCTGGACAACCATGGATACGGGTTGCCCGCTCATTCTTACGAATGCCTGCTCGCCGCGGGGGCCATCGATTCGGCGGAGGCGAAGGCCGGTGACGCCCTGGATCGCCTGAAGGATTTTGCCGCAAAAAGGAAGGACTGGCTCTTCGGGCATTTCGCCTATGGGCTGACAAAGGAGACGGAGCCCCAGGCTGCACGTCCGCCCTCGACGGACGACTTATCCTTCCGCACCGATATCTCTTCCGCATACCCGAATGACCCCTCCCGACCCGACCCGATCGGCTTTCCCGACCTATTCTTTTTTGTCCCGGAGATCCTGATCGAATTAAAGGCCGATACCATCCGCATCGGCTCCTTCCGGGATGACCAGGAGGCGATCCTCGGGGAGATTATAAACACTGCCCTCAATGCCGCCCTCGCCGCCAAGGGTCCCTCAGACGGGCCTCCCCGTAAGCTCCCGGCCCTCCAGGCCCTCCAGGCCCGTTTCTCCAGGGAAGAGTACCTTGCCACCGTCAGGCGGCTGCAGGAACATATCCTCCGGGGAGACTGTTACGAGATCAATTTCTGCCAGGAATTCTATGCCCACCCCGCCACCATCGATCCATTGCAGACCTGGCGATCCCTGAGCAGGATCTCGCCCAACCCCTTCGCCGCCTATTATAAACTGGAAAAAAGCCACCTGCTCTGCTCCAGTCCCGAAAGATATCTCCGGCGGACGGGGGATACCCTCCTTTCCCAGCCCATTAAAGGCACCTGGCCCCGGTCTGACAACAGCGCCGCCGGTGATAAAGCCGCCAGGGAGCAATTATACCATAGCAGCAAGGACCGATCGGAGAATGTGATGGTCGTTGACCTGGTAAGGAACGACCTGTCCAGGATCTGCCTGGAAGGCTCTGTAAAGGTGAAGGAGCTCTATGGCATCTATACCTTTCCCCAGGTCCACCAGATGATCTCCTCGGTAGAAGGCGAACTGCCTCCCGGTACGGGACTGGTGGATTGTATCCGGGCTACCTTCCCGATGGGCTCCATGACGGGCGCGCCCAAGAACAGGGTCGTGGGATTGATAGAACGCTATGAACGGACGCCCAGGGGACTTTTCTCGGGCGCTGTGGGATATGTTACCCCGGAGGGAGATTTTGACTTCAATGTAGTCATCCGGAGTATTCTATACAATGAGACAGACCACTATCTTTCCTGCCAGGTAGGATCCGCTATCACCTTTTATAGTAACGCTTCCGATGAATACGAGGAATGCCTGTTAAAGGCGGAAGGCATAAAAAAAGCCCTGGGGATCGAGTCCCCGGGGCTGTAAATAGTTGTAAAAATGGCCGCAGGCTTATTTCGCCGCTACATTCTGTCCGTAACCGGCTTCCTGCTCTCCGCCATTCAATAAGAGCTGGACGGATTCATTCAAAATATTGTACTTGTTGGCCGCGAACAACTCCATTTTATCCGCAGGCAATTTCAGTTCGTAGGTATTATTGCTGCTGGCCATGATCTTGTCAAAATCGGGGTTATACCTTGAAAAAGCGGTCAACTCCATTAAAGTATACCGGGCGATGACCGAAGAAGCATACTTTCCGGAAATAACGGCCGTCTGCGCATTATTCAATTCCTCCCTGCTCAGTTTGCGGGCGAATACATACATCGACGAACCCGATAACTGTTCGGTGGCTTCCTGCTTGGTCAGGGTCGTAACACTGCCTTGTCCTTCGAAGGTATATTGCGTACCGATGAACTTCTTAACGTGGATCCTGGATTCGGCCGGCAGAAAATACTGCAGATCCCAGAAATTACGGCTACCGCTCTTACGGATGGCGCGATAAATATTATTGGTGCCTCCATTATAGGCGGCGATGACCAACAGCCAGTCTCCCAGCTCATTATAAAGGTCACGGAGGTATAGGGCGGCAGCTTGGGTGCTCTTGTAATAATTCTTACGTTCGTCATGACCGCGGGTGACCTTCAATCCCAGGTCACGGGCCGTCTGGGGCATCAATTGCCAGGGGCCGACGGCTCCCACCCAGGAGACGGCTGTAGGCTTTAAATTCGATTCGATGACCGCCAGGTACTTTAACTCCTTTGGCAGGCCATATTGAGTCAGAACGCCTTCTATAAGGTTAAAATAGGGCTTTCCCCACAAGCGCATGCCCTGGAGCTCGTCCCTGTTCTCCTTGATATAATCCTGGACAAAACTGAGGGCCCTGGGGTTCAGCCGGGCGCCATTCCTTCCGCCCACCGAGGTGGCCACGAAAAGCTCCTTCATATCGTTGAGAGATTCTGAATCGGCCGTAGCCTTTAAAGAAAATGAATTGGAAGAAATACCCTGTTCGGAAACATTGGGCTTCCGGGAGGAGTCAGCCTGGGTAGTAGGGGACATCCATCCTGCGCTAATGATGATAATGCCCAATAACATAAGTACTTTGATCAACATGTCCAACGCTTTAAAGATGGTAAATACCTATATCGGCATTCACAATCTTTCATAGGTAACGGAAAACAAAAAGAGATTACTAAAATAGAGCCATCGTTTTGGAACGCTTCATGATCTCTCAGTCACATAGAGTAGGATTTTCGTAGGACTTATATTGATGCATCAGGTGATGCGAGAACTGGAGCAAAGATAACTCTTTAAAACGGTACGTCATAGCCTGAATACCAAAAGGCATGCCATTTGTGTGGGTGAAAAGGGGGATAGAAATGCCGGGAATTCCGGTGAGATTTGCATAAACTGTATAGATATCAGCGAGATACATTGCAATGGGGTCTTGCATTTTCTCTCCGACCGGGAAAGCGGTGGTCGGGGCGACGGGAAGGATGATTATATCGAAATCGTTGAAAATCAACTCTGTGCGATCCATTAATAATTTACGCACCTGCTGGGCTTTCGTAAAATAAGCGTCGTAGTAACCTGCACTTAACACAAAGGTTCCCAATAAGATACGTCGTTTTACCTCTTTCCCGAAGCCTTCGGAACGGGTCTTTTTGTAAAATTCTGTTAAGTCCTGGTCGGGGGCAGGGGAGCGGTAGCCATATTTGACCCCATCGAACCGGGCGAGGTTGGAAGAGGCCTCGGCGGTGGTCAATACGTAATAGGCGGGGACGATATAATCCAGTAGTTCAAAATCGATGCCTTCCACCTGGTGACCATCGGAACGGAGCTGGTCGAAGAATCCCTGTATCCGGTCCCGGATCTCGGGGTCGAGGCCCTCATGGTCCAGGGCCTGTTTGAAGTAGGCGATCCGGTATTTTTTTTGGGTGGATTGAGGATCTGGTGCGCTTGCTCCGTCAGCTCCGAAGGATATCGCATGCCCGGGAGATACCGTGCTGTCAAAATCATCTTCGCCGGCGATGCTGTCCAGGACAAGGGCGACATCCGGTACGTTGAGCCCGAAGATGCCTATCTGGTCGAAAGAGGACGCGTAGGCGATCAGTCCGTAACGGGAGACCTTGCCATAGCTGGGCTTCAGACCCAGAATACCGCAGAAATCAGCCGGTTGCCGCACAGATCCCCCGGTGTCGCTCCCCAGGCTGACCATACACAGACCTGCCTGGACGGCTACGGCCGAACCCCCCGAGGACCCTCCCGGTACCCGGGTCTTATCCAGGGCATTCAGGACCTTACCGTAAGCCGAATTTTCATTGGTAGAACCCATGGCGAATTCGTCGCAGTTATTCCTTCCTATGATAATGGCGTCCTCGGCTAATAATTTTTCGACGACCGTCGCATGATAAATGGTAGTAAAATTCTGCAGGATCTTCGAACCTGCGGAGAGCGTATGCCCTTTATAAGAAATGACATCTTTTAAAGCGATGACCACTCCATGCAATTTTCCTAAAAGGCCGCCGGCCTTTCTTTTTTCATCCAGGGATGCTGCCCGCCGCAAGGCCTCTTCCGCATAGACCTCCAAAAAGGCGTTGAGGTCTTTGTTCTCTTCGATCCTGGACAGATAATATCGCACTGCGATGTTGCACCCGTTCGGGTGGTCCGCTAAAAAAGCATGATAATTTTCTATGGAACTAAAAGAGAACAAGCCTGAGATTTTTCGAGATTAAAATTATTGTCTTAACTCCATTCCGCCTCTTCCTTCTTTTGCTTTTTTTCTACCTTGACACAAAGTAAAATGCTTATTTCGTATAAAAGGATCAGGGGGATCGTACATACGATCTGGCTTAGCATATCCGGAGGGGTTATAATACCCGCGACGATCAGCATGATAAGAATAGCGTATTTACGCACACGACGCAGGTAACTGGCGCTTACGACCCCTACTTTCGCAAGGAAATACATCACGAGCGGAAGCTGGAAGGCAAGTCCGGCACCCAGGATAAGCGGTACGATGGTGTTAAAGTAACTGGCGATGGTCCAGATATTCTGAATATTGTCGTCAATGGAAAAATTCGCAAAAAAGTTAATGGTATAAGGGGCTATGATAAAATAACCAAAGAAAACGCCGGTGAAGAAAAGCAGGGAAACCCAGAAGATCACACCCCGGGTGTTCTTTAATTCTTTAGGCTTTAAGGCTGGCTTGGTGAATTTCCAGAATTGCCAGAATACGTAGGGGAAAGCAAGAATAAAACCCCCGATGAGAATGATATTAAAGTAGACGTCGAACTGACCAGCCACTGCGGTACTCTGCATTTTTACATTTATCTGGCTCATGCAAAGCTTACTGCCCATTCCCAAGCGCTTGCTTAATCTGCATAAAATCCCATAGGTGGGGAAATCCCCATGGGTCGGCCCCATCAATACTTTCTTTACGATGAAGCTATTATAGACCGCCATGATGATAGCCCCTGCCGCAACGGCGATAGCCGATTTGAAAAGATGGCCCCGCAGGACATCTAAATGTTCGATAAAGGACATCTCTTCTGTTGTCCCATCCTTTGTCTTTCTCTTGAATAATCTCATGAAAATGGAAGTGCGATAGTGGGTATAAAAGTATTGCAAAAAAGAAAACCTCGCAAAAACAATTGCGAGGTCCACCTACTCAGTAAAGAGTAATAATTTTAATTATTGAGGGAAGAAGAACCTGAAGACACCTGCTTGGTCGTACCTGTAGCAGAGCTGGTCTTTTTGTCTTCATTTATATTGTCTTCCATTTCTCTTTGTACATTGTCTTTAGCATCCTTGAATTCACGGATCCCTTTGCCTAAACCGCGCATCAGTTCAGGGATTTTCTTACCACCGAATAAAAGAAGGACGACTAAGGCGATGAGTATAATGTGCGGACCACTGAATAAATCTCCCATATACTATGTTTTAAAAGTGCAACCTAAAGGTAAACAGAAAATTGGTAACAATAACATATTTAACAACTTCGTCAACCCCTTTCTGCAGAAGGACTTATCCCTGTTTGCAGGCTTATTTTGCAGCCAGGTTAGCCACGGCTTGTCTCTTTTCCTTGATACGGGCGCTCTTACCGCTCCTTTCACGCTGGAAATAAAGCTTGGCGCGGCGAACACGGCCCACCTTATGCAATTCGATGGATTCGATATTGGGAGAGAAGAGAGGGAAAGTCCTTTCCACTCCTACGCCGTCAGAGATCTTACGGACGGTGAACGTAGCGGTATGCGCCGTACCCTGGCGTTTGATGACGTCACCTTTGAAACCCTGGATACGCTCTTTATTGCCTTCCAGGATCTTATAGTTAACGGTGATATTATCACCCGCTTTAAATTTTGGAAAATCAATTTTTCCTGTCAATTGCTCGTGTACAAATGCTACCGCGGCGTTCATAACTCAAATTTTTAAGGATGGCAAAGGTATCGATAACCTCTGGGAAAAACAAATAAATCCGGAATTTAGAGATTTTGCGATTTTTAGATTTCGAGATTGCCTTTCCAGGACAAAATCACCAAATCCCGCATTCCCAAAATCAGCAATACAAGGGCAATTACCTCGCTACATTGACGGCCCTTTTTTCCCGGATAACGGTGACTTTGATCTGCCCTGGATAGGTCATTTCCGTCTGGATCTTCTGGGCGATCTCAAAACTGAGCTTATCGCTGTCGATATCGGTGACCTTATCGGCCTCGACGATCACCCTTAGCTCGCGACCCGCCTGGATGGCATAGGCCTTCTCGACACCGGGATAGGCAAGGGCGAGGTTTTCGAGGTCCTTGATCCGCTGCAGGTACTGCTGCATGATCTCCCGTCTTGCGCCGGGACGGGCTCCGCTGATGGCGTCACAGGCCTGGATGATGGGGGCGATGACATATTGCATCTCCACTTCATCGTGGTGGGCGCCGATCGCATTGACCACCGCAGGGTTCTCGCCGTATTTCTCGGCGATCTTCATACCCAGGAGGGCATGGCTCAGTTCGGTCTCTTCGTCCGGAACCTTGCCGATATCATGTAAAAGACCGGCTCTTTTAGCCAGTTTAGGGTTCATTCCCAGTTCGGCGGCCATGATCCCGCAGAGATTGGCTACTTCGCGGCTATGCATCAGGAGGTTCTGACCGTAGGAAGAACGGAAGCGCATTTTACCTACGATCCGCACGAGGTCTTTGTGGAGGCCGTGAATGCCCAGCTCGATGACCGTACGTTCCCCGATCTCCATGACCTGCTCTTCGATCTGTTTGCGCGTCTTTTCGACGATCTCCTCGATACGGGCCGGGTGGATACGACCATCCGCTACCAGTCTTTGGAGGGAAAGGCGGGCGATCTCCCTGCGGAGGGGGTCAAAAGAGGACAATACGATCGCTTCGGGAGTGTCATCAACGATCAGGTCTACCCCGGTTGCCGCTTCAATGGCCCGGATATTACGACCCTCGCGGCCGATGATCTGGCCCTTGATCTCGTCGCTTTCCAGGTTGAACACCGTAATGGTATTCTCGATAGCCTGCTCGGCGGCCGTACGCTGGATGCTTTGAATAATGATCTTACGGGCCTCTTTATTGGCTTTTTGCTTGGCGTCGTCGATGATCTCCTGCTGTAAGGCAAGGGCCTGGGTATGGGCTTCCTGCTTAAGGCCCTCGATCAACTGGGACTTGGCTTCATCCGCTGAGAGGCCGGAGATCTTTTCCAACCGGCGGATATGCTCTTCCTGGTGCTTTTCCAGCTCATTCCGCTTCTGGTTGACCACTTCGATCTGCCTGTTCAGGTTGTCCTTGATGAGGTCGTTGTCCTTCGACTGCTTGTCCAGGTTCTCCACTTTCTGGTTGATGGTCTGCTCTTTTTGCTTGATCCGGGCTTCCCCTTCGTTCAATTTCCGGTTCTTTTCCAATACGTCCCGGTCGTGCTCCGCCTTCAATTGTACAAAACGTTCCTTGGCCTCGAGCATTTTCTCTTTTTTCATGTTCTCGGCCGTGCTCTCTGCATCCCCCAGTATCTTTTTAGCCTGGTGACGGGCGTCATCTACCTGCTTTTCCGTATTTTTTGCAAAAAGGAACTTACCGGCAATTATTCCTATGGCTAATGCGATAATTCCCACTACGATATCTATAATAGTCATTGGTATCTATATGTTTTAAAGCGTTCACAATCATATATTCTTATTCTGCTACCTGATTGTATGAAAATGTGTTAGTTGGCGAAGATAGGAAAATAGGTTCAATGGATGGCATTGGTCCTGTCAGATATAAAATAACATTAATGTATGGCCTTGTCCAATTGCAATTCCATCTTGGCCAGGGTATGCGCAAGGGAAGAAGAGCCCTGTTCCTGGCCGCCGGCCGATGCCTGGGTCGCATACCAGAGCAGGACCATCGCGATATAGTCCTGCATATCTTTCCCCGCAAACTGGGTCTTATACTCTATGATCTTGTCGTTGATCGTCTTTAGGTTCTTCCGCACATGCTCCTCGTCCGCCGGTTCTATCTTGATCCTATAAGTGCGATCACCTATTACGACATTAATTGGGATTAATTCTTGCATAGTTCAAATACTTGTTTTAAATTTATCCACACCTTATTAACAGCGAATACTTTCGAGGACATTTCGAAGTTAAATAAGATTACTGATCCAAGAAATTCTATCACCCTTAAAAACCGACCATTGCTCACCAATACCCTTATAAAAACTATCAATCATCATGTTCGTAACACTGAAATCCCCCGTATTTATTGACAGGTTGACCTTTCATGTTGACCATCCTCAAAAATGCCTCCTGAAAGCTGTGCTCAAAGATGACACAGGTTTCGTTTGCAGCGCCATGGAAACAGAGTGTGAAAATGATCAGTTGGAATTAAACTGGAATGGGTTGAACGATCTGCCATATGGAGTCTATACCCTGGAAATTTCCCGGGGAAAGGATGAAATGAAAATGCGCCTGGTAAAAAGAGTCTGACCGGTCACTCGCCCAGTAACGCAATACACCGGTCAATTTCCCGGATGTACTGGCCAAGCCTTTTTTCAAACGCTTTCTTTTCTTCCTCTTTCATCTCTCCTTTGGAGGCTCTCAGGATCTCTACCTGCTGGTGCAGTTGTTCCAGTCTCGCCAGATGATCGGTATGGGTCTGCTGCAATCGCAGGATCTCCCCTTTCAGTTTTTCATTTTCTTTCAACAGGGATTCACGCTGTCTCAGCATAAGCTGCAGCTTGTCATTGATCCGCTTTACCTGAAGTTCCAGTTCTTTCATAAAGCTGTTTTATTGCCTGATCTCCGCCTGTACTTCTTTTTCCAGTGCTGTGCGGATCCTGCCCACCATTCCTTCGATCTCTTTATCCGTCAGCGTTTTTTCTTCATCGAGGAAACTAAAGTTGATCGCCAGGGATTTTTTATCAGCGCCTAATTTATCGCTTTGAAAAATATCGAACAGCCTGAGTTCCTTTAATTTTTCCAGTCCCAATGCCCGGATAGTCGTCTCCACTTTTTCAAATGGCAAATTCCGGTCCACCATCATCGCCAGGTCCCTTTCCACGGGTAATTGTTTGGGTAATTCCCTGAATTCGATCTTACCGGCCGTTGCCAGTTCCACCAGCCGGTCCCAACGGAGGTCTGCAAACCATACGGGTTGCCGGGCATCGAATTGCTTTAGCAGGAGTGGGCTCACCATTCCGGCTTCCAGGAGTGGCTGGCCATCCACTTCCACGGACAATGCATTCGAAAGCTTTGGATGAGTGAGGGGCTTCCAGCCGGGCAGGTCCAGTCCAAGGATAGCCAGGATCCGTTCGCAGAGGCTCTTCAGGTAATAAAGATCGGAACGATCCCCTTTTCCTTTCCAGGAATCTTCCCGGGTCTGCCCGGTGACATACAGGCAAAGGTGGAATGCTTCGGCATATTGACCGACGCCGCTGGTGCTATAGGATTTACCGAATTCAAAGAATTGCAGGTTGGGCTGCTTACGGTTGAGGTTATAGGCAATGGATTCCATCCCCGTCTCCAGCAGGGAGGGGCGAAGGATATTAAGCTCCGCGCTGAGGTTGTTGATCATTTTCACGGCCGTGCCCAATTCCTCTTCGGAATAATAAGCGCTGTTGGTGATGGAATTCGTAAGGATCTCATGGAACCCTTGTCCCACCAGCCAGGAGGCCGTCCTTTGCTTCCAGGAACTGGCAGGCCTGTCCGCTTCCACGGATGGAGAGATCGTAATTGTGGCAGGAATAGCGATATGATCATAGCCGTCGATGCGCATGATCTCTTCCACCACATCGGCAGGGAGGCTTACGTCGGGCTTATGATAGGGCACTCCTACATGGATGGCGTCCATGCCTTCTTTTATGATCTCGAATCCCAGGTGGTGCAAAATATTCTTCACGGTGTCGGGATGATAGTTCTTTCCGCTTAATTTTTTCAGGTAATGATGTTTGAGCACCACCTGTGTTTTATTCTTCGGGTCCGGGTAGACGTCTACCAGTTCGGAAGCGATCTCCCCGCCTGCCAGCTCCCTGATGAGGATGGCGGCTCTTTTAAGTGCATTTACCGTACCTGAAATATCCATGCCTTTTTCAAAGTGAGCGGCTGCATCCGTGCGAAGACCGTGACGAAAAGAGGTCTTACGGATATCGATGGGGTTAAACCAGGCGCTTTCCAGGAAGAGGTCGCGGGTGCTGTCCTTTACCCCGCTGTGAAGACCGCCGAATACGCCGGCGATACACATCGGCTCTTCCTCGTTGCAGATCATCAGATCTTCCGCGGACAATTTTCTTTCTTTTTCGTCCAGGGTCACGAACGGGGTCCCTTCCGGCAGGTTCTTTACGATCACCTTCCCTCCCTTGATGGCAGCGGCATCGAAAGCGTGCAGGGGCTGCCCCATTTCATGCAATACATAATTAGTGATATCGACGATATTATTGATGGGCCGGATGCCAATGGCTTTCAGCCTGTCCTGCATCCATTTGGGAGATTCTTTGATCGTGACCCCTTTCAGGCTGATGCCGGAATAGCGTTCGCAGCTGCGGGTATTCAAAATGCTTACCGCGACAGGCGTGCCGGGTTGATCGATCTTAAAAGCAGCAAGGGAAGGGACCTTGGGGCGATGATCTTTATTTTCCTGGTGGGATAGCCAGGCGCATACATCCCGGGCCACTCCCAGGTGGCTCATCGCATCCATATGATTGGGGGTAAGCCCGATCTCAATGATAAAGTCCGTATAAGGTTTGAACCATGCCGCGGCGGACATGCCTGTCTTTGCTTCTTTGGGCAATACCAGGATGCCGGCATGGCTCTCGCCAAGCCCGATCTCGTCTTCGGCGCAGATCATTCCCTGGCTTTCTTCCCCCCTGATCTTTGCTATTTTCATCGTGAGGGGTTCGCCTTTCAGGGGATAGATCGTAGCTCCTACGGGGGCTACCACTACTTTTTGCCCTACCGCTACATTCGGTGCGCCGCATACGATCGACAGGGGCGCGGACTCTCCGGTGTTCACCCTGGTCAATCGCAGTTTGTCAGCATTGGGATGAGGGATGCATTCCAGCACTTCACCGATCACCAATCCTTGCAATCCGCCTTTTATGGCTTCATATTTTTCTATGCCTTCCACTTCGAGACCGATCGAGGTAAGGATCCTGGAGAGCCGCTCGGTCTCGATCTTTACGGGCAAATATTCACTAAGCCAGTTGTAACTAATTGTCATGACGCCGATTCCGATTTTTAATGAAGGGTAAAGATAGGAAGAATACGCATTGGGCCGCTTTCGGGGCAAGACCGGAAATATTTGACGAATAAATTCGTTTTCAAGGGAATAGGAAGAGCCTTTGGTGGCATCTTATCGCAGAAATTTGATAATCAAATGTTAATACTTGTATATAAATTAATACTTTGCATAGTTAATGCAGTCCAATAGCTGACCTAATATAAAAACTCCTAAAATCTGGGTTATGAAAAAACTTTTATACGCCTTGACGATCGTTGCCCTTGGATCATATTCCTGCGGGCCCGTTTATGTGGTGCATTCCAATCCACCACCGCCTCCTCCTCCTGTTCAGCAAGCTCCTCCGCCATCGGATGACCCTGAATTGTCTTACCAGTCCTTTTATGATGATCTGAGCCCTTATGGCCAATGGATAGACGATCCGAATTACGGATATGTCTGGATGCCGGAGGTCGGCCCCGATTTCAAGCCCTACGCCACCAATGGCCAATGGGTGTATACGGATGAAGGCTGGACCTGGGCTTCCAATTACAATTGGGGCTGGGCTACGTTCCATTATGGCCGCTGGTACTACCAGGACGGTTATGGATGGATGTGGATCCCCGGTCATGAATGGGCTCCGGCCTGGGTAAGCTGGAGGAACAGCTCCGAATATTACGGTTGGGCGCCCCTGGGTCCCAATATCAGCGTCGACGTCTCTTTTGGCGGAGGATATAATCCTCCTTCCCACTACTGGAGCTTTGTCCCTCACCAATATATCGGCCACCCGCATGCAAACAATTACTATGTCAATGAGTCGAGAAATGTGACGATCATCAACAATACGACCATCATTAATAATACCACCGTTATTAACAACGGCGGCGGCAATCGCCGGCCGAACTACGGCCGCGGCCCGGATCCACGGGAAGTGGGAAGGTATTCCGGTGAGACCATCCGGCCTACGGTCATCCGGCAGGCCAACAGGCCCGGCGAGCAGATGAATAATGGTCAATTGGCGATCTATCGTCCCAGGATCAATCCTGCCAACAACAACAATAACAATAACGGCAGGCCGCGTGTGGCTCCTACGAGGGTTCAGACCCTTGGGAATGCCAGGCCGGTGAACCCGACCCGTTATAATAACAACGGGAATGCCCCGGGCGGAAATGGCAACGCGGATACGCGTGTCAACGATGGAAGGAATAATAACGATGGAAGGGGCAATGACGGCCGCAATAACAACGATGGCCGCAACAATGATGGGCGGAGACCTCCGGCCACGAATACGCAGCCGGCGACCCCTCCGGTACAGAACAATCAGCCTGCAGAGCCAGCCAGGCGCAATCCGTTCCAGCCGCGGCAGACGAATAATCCGCCGGCCACGAATACACAGCCGGCCCCGGGCAATACGCAGCCGTCGACTCCTCCGGCACAGAACAATCAGCCTGCAGAGCCAGTCAGGCGCAACCCGTTCCAGCCGCGGCAGACGAATAACCCGCCTGCAACGAATACACAGCCGGCTACGGGCAATGCCCAGCCAGCTCCTGCTAACAATGCTCCCGCGAATGGCAGCCGGGTAATGGGCTTCCCCAGCCGTAACAACCCTCCTGCTACGGCGAATCCGCCTGCCACGATGAACCGGCCGGGAACACGTCCCCCCGGACAACAGGCTACTCCCCAGGCGGGCAACCTAAGGGCTTTGAGGCAGCAGGCGCCGCCTCCCCGCCCTGCGGAAGACAAAAAAGATGACAAGAAAAAAGAAGACGATAAGCCCAGGGAAAGAAGGAATCCCTGAGCCGGAAAAAAATTGAATGATCAACGTTGACTGCGTCCCGACCCGCCACCAGGCAGGCCGGGACGTTTTATTGAGAGCTTTTCCGGCCCCAAAATGCCTCCAAAGAGCATTCTGTATTCCGGACATCCTGGCAAAATATTTTCACCTGAATCTTTCTGCACAGCGAGTGTGCATTTAATACGGGAAATGGCTGAAAACTTTTTTAAATTGTGGAAAGACGAGGGTAGTGTGTTAGCAAGTAGGGGGTAATGGTGGATAACGGGTGGACAACTAAAGGAAAAATATAGAAAAAGAAAAATTTTTTTCGGGGGGATTTTGAAGTTTATATTCGCCCTCCTGACTCAAAAGGGATAACATTCTGTTCATGTTGACGTAACAATTCCTTAATGAGTCGGACACCCATTTTTTAATTTTTTTCGGACGGCTATTCATGGATATTACAAATCTTAATCTCAACAAAGATCGCGGCAAGCTCAGGCGCAAACCCTCTGTAGACCTTAGCACGATGGTGTACGGGAAAGTGCCTCCCCAGGCAAAGGAACTGGAAGAGGCCGTATTAGGGGCGATCATGCTGGAAAAAAGCGCTTTTGACACGGTCGTGGAGATCCTTAAGCCCGAATGCTTCTACCTGGAAGGTCACCAACGGATCTATCGCGCCATGCAGGGTCTTGCCCAGAAAAGCCAGCCCATCGATATCCTTACGGTGGTCGAGGAATTGAAAGTAAGAGAAGAGCTGGAGATCGTCGGAGGTCCTTACTATGTGACTAAACTGACCAATTCCGTCGTTTCTTCCGCGAATATCGAAACGCATTCCCGGATCATCCTTCAGAAATTCATTCAACGGGAGCTCATCCGCATCAGCGGTGAGATCATCGGGGACGCATACGAAGACAGTACCGACGTATTCGATCTGCTGGACGATGCGGAAAGCAAACTGTTCGAGATCACGAATAATCACCTTCGCAAGAACTTCGACAGCATCGATACGGTCCTCGTCAAGACCATTGCGCGGATCGAGGACCTGCGTCACAAACAGGAAGAGATCACCGGCGTACCCAGCGGCTTTCCCTCCCTGGACCGGATCACCTATGGCTGGCAGCCTACGGATCTGATCATCCTGGCCGCCCGTCCTTCCGTGGGTAAAACGGCCTTTGCGCTGAACCTTGCCCGTAATGCCGCCCTCCATCCTACCAAGCCTACTTCGGTAGCCTTCTTTAGTTTGGAAATGAGCTCCGCCCAACTGGTGCAAAGGATCCTCAGCGCCGAGAGCGAGATCCTCATGGAAAAGATCGCCCGGGGCAAGCTGGAAGACCATGAGATGAAGCAACTGTACAAGAAGGGGATCGATAAACTCGCCAAAGCGCCCATCTTCATAGACGATACGCCCGCCCTGAATATTTTCGAATTGAGGGCCAAATGCCGCCGTCTTAAGAACAAACACAATGTAGGGTTTATCATCATTGACTATCTGCAGTTGATGAGCGGCGCGGGGGATAACAAGAATGGCAACCGTGAGCAGGAGATCAGCCGTATATCCCGTGATCTGAAAGGATTGGCCAAGGAGTTACAGGTGCCGATCGTCGCCCTGTCCCAGTTGAGCCGTGCGGTAGAATCCCGAAAAGAGGGAGAGAAGATCCCTCAACTGAGCGATCTGCGTGAATCGGGCGCCATCGAGCAGGATGCGGATATGGTCATGTTCCTGTACCGCCCCGAATACTATGGTATCACGGCTAATGAGAGCGGTGAAAGCAATAAAGGCGAGACCCATGTAAAAATAGCCAAGCATCGTAATGGTTCCCTGGAGACGATCAAGCTCCGGGCCCTCCTGCATATTCAAAAATTCACGGAGTACGGATTCGATGACTTCGGGGGTATCGGTATGCCTCCCGGCGGCAACTGGAAACCGGTGCAGGGCGACGAGGGCGGCGGCGCCAAACTCTATATCCAGGCCGGCAGCAAGATGAATGACCTGCCGATGGATGAAGATGAGACGCCATTTTAGGGTTTTACGATAAACCGGTCGGTAAATTTTACGGTTCCCTTATTGCCTTTCTGGTATACATGTACCCCTACCTGGTACCTGCCTTTTGGTAATTCCTTTGTTGAGACTCTAGCAGAAAAGCCGCTATTATCAAGGTTGAAACCGTTCTTTAAGGCGGCGGTAACATCAGGTCTCGAAACAGGTACTGTCGTAGCAGCATATGCAGCGCCCTCCCCCTTTAAAATGAGCTCAACAATACTGTTAGGAACAGCATCCGGCCTTTGTACGGCCCATCCTGCGATCATTAACATCTCCCCGCTATCCTTGAAAGATTCGATCCCTGTCCGGAAATCTTCGGCAGAGGGCAAGCCGGTAACCAGCGTTGGAATAACCATTCCGGGATTGCCGATCGTTACCGTTTTGTCGCTGAATGTTACGGAACGCTCTTTGGTACCGGGATCCTCTTTTTCAAGTCCGATGGTATATATTCCTACAGGCAATTTATTTTCCGCTATATGTGCCGTGAAGCCGGAGTGGATAAGCAGCGGAACTTTGAAATAGGCGCCCACATCTTCTCTTTCAGTGATCGTAGCATTTACCCGGTAAATTTTTTCCTTGCCTTTCAACAGCAGGCTTGTATGGGTGGCCTTAGGATCTGCCTTTTCAATAAAGGCCCATCCCTGGACCAGCAGCTCGTCGTCCTCTTGTTTAACAGATTCGATGGCATATGCTATTTTACGCTTGCTTAGGGGTCCCAAATGAACGGAGTCCGTTATATCAAGCGTATTATCGCCGGGAATGAAAAGTTGCTGATAGGTATTGAAATTGACCCATTGTTTTTGCGTGCCTTTTTCCCGGATCACAAGGCCGAGTTTATATTCTCCCGGCGGCAGCAAGGCTTTATAAACCGAGGCGGTAAAGCCCGAGGCAGCGAGATCGTCTCTTTTGAAATGAATGGATAAGTCACCCCTGCCCACTGTTTCGGTGGGCAATTCATAAACGATGTTGTCAGACGACCGCAGAACGGCTGTAGTAGTGGTGTTTTTATTATCGGCATTCTCCCGGAATGTCCAGCCCTCTATCTTGATAAGCTGGGAATGTTTCTGGAAATTGTCTATCGCAACGGGAAAACTATCCGTTTGCCAGGTCCCGGCGTCTACCAATCGTGGTTTGTACCGGAGGTACGTATTGATGAGAGCTGCAATGCCGAGGCTATCGGCGGCGCGTTCTTCGGCTGTCTTATCGTTGAATTTATAATAAGTGGTTGTCAGTTGAAAGCCGGAGACAAAGCCATTTTGTGCAGAATCCGTATCAATGCGGATTTTTTTAATAGTGGCGTTGAGGCGGCCGTCTGACTGCAACAGGTATTGAAACTCCTGGTTGCTTTCAACATATTTATTTACGAGTACGCCTCCTTCCAGGATCGGTCTAACGGCCCTGAACGTTTTAGTCTCACCATTTCCGAGCGTAAGAGTTATATTTAAAATGGGTGGCTGGTAGAACAGGCGTCTTATCTTACCCCAGGTATTGTATTTTACCGATAGCCTGGAATATTGAAGATCATTGCTTTTTTTGATCGGGATATCTTCGTTCAACTTTCCGGTAAGGGTATCCGCTGCTGCATATGCCTGTAAGACCCGGAGGGTTGTTTTTTTCTTAAGGAGGAGATCCCCGTCTATCTCCCCTGCTATGCTGTAATGCGCAAGAAGCGCCAGTTTGGTCTTTGATTCGTCGAAAAAGGGGAACCTGCGATCGATTGATCCCAGTGAGAATAAAACATAGTCCGGGGCGTCGGGTGAGATATATTTTTGGTAATTGAGGTTATCCAGGTATTCATCATAGGCGGAATAAGATTGTATTACGGGCCGTGGATTGTAGTGCAGGCCATTCCAGTATATTTTCGAAATATCTACGGGAATGATGTCCACCGTCTTGTCACCTATGAGCTGCTTTAATACATTATTCTGTGTTTCCAGCTTATCGGAAGCTGCCAGTGCTTTATTATACTGCATAATTCCGGCAAAATAGTGTTTGATCTCGCCTGCTTTGATGGGGAAAAAGGAGAATTTCAGTACCCGTGGATAAGACTGATACCCCCCGGGTATTGAATTGAGTGTCCAGAATGAAGAGGCCAGTATCACCCAGCAGCAGACAGCGATGCTTTTTCTTTCAAATTTTTGCGGGCTGTACAGGTATAGCAGCCCTGTAAGGAGCCCGATACCTTTAAAAAAAAGGCCGATATGCCCCACGTCACTTCTTACAAAGGCGCTTTTGAATAAGATAAATACACACAATCCTACGACGGTATAAACGAACAGCTCATCCGTATTTTTAATCAATTCTTTCTTCCGGATGAATGTAATGAGCCGGTATACAACCCAGAGAACAATGACCAGGATGATCAGGATGGCTGCGATAAGGAATCCTTTTGTTTCCTCGTTCCAGAGGAACATCCCGTCATTATAGCCATCGATAATGTGTAAACATCCCCCTATATATCCTGCCAGATCTACATGCAATACCCGGGCGCTTAGCCAGGTGGTAAGTATATAAGAAAGTACTATGCCTATATACATCTTCCAACCGAGTCTCCTGCGGACCAGCAGATAACTAACGCCAAGGAAGAAAACGGATAGGGTGATGATCCCTAAATTTACTTTACAATAAAAACATAAAAGCGATAAGATGGCCGCCTGGATAATATATGCTATTTTGGACGGAGTCCTTATGAAGGAAAAGAGATAATAAAGGAAATAGAATAAATACCATAGGTCCGGGGTACTATACATGGCCGTGATGAGCACAAAAAAAATAAATAAGACCAGTCCGTAACCAAATTGAGTTTTAAAAATATTTTTCAGTACAAAAAAGGAAGTGAGGAGGAAGTATAGGTCAAAAAGAATATATACAAAAATATTAATAGATATGGGAAATCTGCTGTAGAGAATGCCGAGCGGGCCGTAGGTAAAAATAAAATCCTTTCCGAATACAAGATTATATTTGTGGGCCAGATGAATGGCGATGGACCAGGAGGGATCCAGCCCGTGGCCGGGAGGCTCATAAAAAGAGGCCGGGAAGAGAAGAAAGACAAAAAGGGCCAGGAAAATATATTTTATGATAACAACGATCTTCGGGCGGTGGATCATTTGGGTCAAGGTTTTGTGTGAGTTCGGCCAAAAGTAAAAATAATTATGCAACTTTGACAATTACAGGATCTCAACCGCATGCAAAAAAAGATACTTATTACTGGTGGAGCTGGTTTTGTTGGTTCCTCCCTGGCCATCCTGATCAAACAGCATCACCCCGGCTATTCCATTTTTTGTCTTGATAACCTTAAACGAAGGGGTTCGGAATTAAATATACCCCGGCTGGCTCAACATGGAATTAACTTTATCCATGGGGATATCCGCAACAAAGAAGATTTCTACCCGGTCGAAACGGGCCTCACTACGATCATTGAAGCATCTGCGGAGCCGTCCGTTCTGGCCGGGTTGGACAGTCCGCCGGAATACCTGATCAATACGAACCTTTCGGGTACGATCAATTGCCTGTACCTGGCCGCAAAATTAAAGGCCGATTTTATTTTTATTTCTACCAGCAGGGTATACCCCATTGAAGCCATCAACGAAGCCCGATTTACAGAAAGCGATACCCGTTTTGAATTATCTGGTCAGCAATCTATCCGGGGCTTGTCACAGGTAGGTATAGCGGAGGATTTCCCGCTGGAAGGGTACCGTTCACTGTATGGAGCCACTAAGCTGTCGTCTGAATTTTTGATCCAGGAGTTTAATAAATTTTATAATATCAGGACGGTGATCAATCGCTGCGGGGTGCTTACCGGTCCCTGGCAAATGGGAAAGGTGGACCAGGGGGTGATCGTGCTTTGGGTGGCCCGGCATTATTGGAAGAAGAAACTGGGCTATTTTGGATATGGCGGCAAGGGTAAACAAGTGAGGGATCTATTGCATATAAATGACTTTTTTACATTGGTGGATCACCAGCTTCACCATATGGATACCTTGAACGGCCGCCTGTTCAATGTGGGTGGAGGAAGGGAGACCAGCATCTCCCTAAAGGAATTGACGGGGCTTTGCCGCAAGGTGACGGGTAATACCGTCGAAATTGATGAAATAGAAGAAGACCGGCAGGCGGATATCCGTATTTATATAACGGATAATTCACGGGTGCATGCAACGACCGGGTGGCATCCTGTAGTCAGCGTAGAACAAACGGTGCTGGATATTTATAACTGGATAAAAGAGAATGACACTATTTTAAAACCCATCCTGACCGGATAGACAAATTCAATCGATGAAAATAGCTATTATCACTGGTTCTGCCGGGCTGATCGGCAGCGAGGCCGTAAACTTTTTTTCGTCCCGATTCGACCTGATCGTAGGGATCGACAATAACCTGAGGCAATATTTTTTTGGCGAGGACGGATCGAACGATTGGAATAGAGACCGCCTGCAGGAGACTATTCCCAATTATAAGCACTATCATATCGATATCCGGGATGCGGCCGCCCTTGATAAGCTGTTCAAAGAATACAACACCGATATAAAGCTGATCATTCATACGGCGGCGCAACCCAGTCATGACTGGGCCGCCAAAGAACCTTTTACCGATTTTACGGTGAATGCCAATGGCACGCTCAACCTGCTCGAAATGACCCGGCTGAATTGTCCCGGGGCCGTATTTATCTTTACTTCCACTAATAAGGTGTATGGCGATACGCCCAATTATCTTCCTTTAGCAGAAAGGGATACCAGGTGGGAGATCAGCGAGGATCATCCTTATTATGAAAAGGGGATCGACGAACATATGTCGATCGATCAATCCAAGCATTCCTTATTCGGGGTTTCCAAGGTCGCAGCCGATGTACTGGTCCAGGAATACGGAAGATATTTTGGTATGAAGACGGGTGTTTTCAGGGGTGGATGCTTAACGGGACCTAATCATTCCGGGGCCAAGCTGCATGGTTTCTTATCTTACCTTATGAAATGCGCGGTTACGGGTGATTCTTACACCATCTTCGGATATAAGGGCAAACAGGTACGCGACAATATCCACAGTTATGACCTGGTGAATATGTTCTGGCATTTTTACAATGACCCAAAGACGGGAGAGGTATATAATGCCGGCGGGGGCAGGCATTCCAATTGCTCCATGCTGGAAGCCATAGCCGTTTGCGAGGAGATCACGGGGAATAAGATGAACTATACCTACACCGACGACAACCGGATCGGCGATCATATCTGGTGGATCAGCGATGTCTCCAAGTTTAAACGACATTATCCCGGCTGGAACTGGAAGTACGGGCTTAAAGATATCCTTGTTGAGATCAACCGCCACGTGCTCTCAAGGTCGGTGCATTAAATCCTAAATTATCCTAAAGACAGATGAAAGTAAGCGTAGTTATTCCAGCCTATAATGAAGAGGGTTCCATTGCCTCGACCATCCGCACCGTATATGCTGCGCTGGAAAATAGCCAGATCCCGCATGAGATCCTCGTGATCAACGATCATTCAAAGGACAGGACGGAAGAGATCCTGCAATCCCTGCTTCCGGAGATCCCTTCGTTGAAATATCTTAATAATACGGAGTTTAATGGGTTTGGCTATACGGTAAGATTCGGACTGGAAAACTTTTCCGGTGATTGTGTAGCCGTTATGATGGGCGATCTGTCGGATTCACCCGATGACCTCGTACGGTTTTATCAAAAGATGCAGGAGGGATATGACTGTGTATTTGGAAGCAGGTTTATGCGGGGAGGGAAAACCTACGATTATCCCCTGGTAAAACTCATTATCAACCGGATGGCAAACACCATCGTACAGCTTTGTTTTGGATTACGGTATAACGATACTACCAATGCCTTTAAATTGTACAAAAAAGAAACGATCCAGGGCTTAAAGCCTTTTCTTGCACCCCATTTCAATCTTACCCTGGAGCTTCCGTTAAAGGCTATTGTGCGGGGATATTCCTATGCCGTTGTGCCCAATTCCTGGACGAACAGGAAATCGGGCGTGTCCAAGCTCAAAATTAGAGAGATGGGAAGCCGGTATTTCTTTATTTTATTGTACTGCCTTATCGAGCGGTTCTTCTCAAGGGGGGACTTCAAAAAGATGGTTTGACGACGATGCCGGCGGCAAAACTGTTTTGAATAAAGCAGATATTTGAATATGTTTTATTATGTCTTCCGGACTAAATTGCAGGAACTATGCATTTACCATATTTCTTTATCACTGCTTACGAAAAAGGACGGGAAGAGATCCTGCTGGAAGAAGATAGTTCGCGGCATATCGTGCAGGTGCTTAGGATGCAGCCCGGTGAGCTGTTGCAACTCACGGATGGGAAGGGCAGCCTGCTGACGGCCCGTATTGTTGACGCCCATAAGAAAAAATGCCTGGTGAAAGTAGAAAAGGCCGATCACCGGCCAGCCCCCGGAAAGAGCGTATCCATTGCGATCTCCCTCCTGAAAAATGCCCATCGTTTTGAATGGTTCCTGGAAAAAGCAACGGAGATCGGCGTGACAGAGATCATTCCCCTCCTTTGTGAAAGGACAGAGAAGCAGCATTTCAGACAGGATAGGATGCAGCATATCCTTGTAAGCGCCATGCTGCAGTCTCAGCAGGCCTGGATGCCGGAATTATGGGTACCCTCCCCGTTGGCAAGTATCCTGGCTTCCCCGGATCACCCGGATAAATTTATCGCACACTGCCTGGAAGAAGAGAAGCAGGGGCTGGCGGATGCCATCGGACCCAGCCGGATCCTTATCGGTCCCGAGGGAGATTTTTCGCAAAAAGAAATTGAAGCTGCGCTGCAAAATGGATTTGTTCCCGTCACCCTGGGCGGGACAAGGCTGCGGAGCGAGACGGCCGGCGTAGTGGCGGCTACCCTGCTTTGTTTGCAGGGCTGAAGGCCTTTCACTCTTACTTCTGATATTTCCAGTGCCGGGACTTTCCTTCCGTCAGCCATTCAAGGGTCGTTGCCAGGCGTTTGTCCCGGGTCTCTTCCGTCCTGGCTTCGGTGATCCATTCGATATACTCCCGCCGGTGGGAGGGGGCAAAGGCGTCGAAGGCGGCCTGCGCCTTTTTATTTTTTTTCAGCGCTGCGGCCAGCGCGGGAGGGAGGGGCAACTCTTTTTTGGGCGCCGCCTTTTTCTTCGGAGCATTCTTGCCGTCTTTGATCAGTTGGGCCGCCTCTTTAACATAGGCCACGAATATCTTGTCGGCCGGAAGATCTTTTAGTGAAGTGATCCGATCAAAGTGCCCCATTGCATTCCGATCGGTGGTCTGTAATATGCCTTCCGGATCCTTCAGTTGTGATGCATTCCAGAAACCAAACGCGCAATGCTGTTTGAAGGCGGCCATATTACACAGGATCGTACCGTTGTATTCGAAGAAAGGCATACTCCATTTCACGGTCTCGGTCACATCGGGGCATCCTTTGTGGACCAATTTGCGGATATGTTCCAGGATAGGCTTTGCAAAGGGGGCCGACTTTGCAAAATAAGCGTCGATGCGGGGATCGATGGTAGGCATGGGTAGTCATTTAATGGAACAAAATATACGGTTTTTTTGAGTATCGGGCGCCGGGGCCGGCGGCAAAACCGTACAGATTTCGTATCAAAATCGTACAGTCAAAAGAAAGCCGAAGGTTAGTAAATTGATTATCAATAAATAAAGAGATGGCATTGTCTTGGAAGAAGAATGGCTATGCTTAGAAATTATCTGAAAACGATGTTGCGCAATTTGTGGAAGAACAAAGGATACAGCTTCCTCAATATTTTCGGACTGGCCATTGGCATCGCCTGTGCCGGGCTGATCTTCCTGTGGATGGAGGACGAATTGAACTATGATGCGGTCTACGCAAAAAAAGAACTCCTGTACAAGGTGCGGACCAACCAGACCTATGAGGGGAAGATAAGGACTTTCGATTCATCGCCGGGACTCCTGGGGCCGGCGATAAAAACAGAGGTACCCGGCATCGCCAATACCTGTCGGTTTGGCTGGGGAGCGAATCCCTTGTTCCGGTCCGGGGATAAGGTCATCAATGAAAAAGGGCTGTATACCGATGCTGCTGTTTTCGATATGTTCACCCTGGAATTTGTGCAGGGCAATAAAAAAGACGCGTTCGGGCAATTATATTCCGTGGTGATATCGGAGAAGATGGCCCGGCATTTTTTCGGCGATGACAGGAATGTGATCGGAAAGACCCTGCAAGTGGACAATAAGGAAAATTACCGGGTGTCAGGCGTTGTAAAGGACCTGCCTGTCAACTCGACCCTGCAATTCGATTGGGTGGCTCCTTTTGAGATCTTCGCCCAAAAGCATGACTGGCTGAAATATTGGGGGGCCAATGGGGTCACGACCTATGTTGAATTATCGCCCCGCGCCAATGTTGCAGCCGTCAGGCAACAGCTCGATGGCTTTATTGCGAAAAAAGAGGGAGGGAAGGAAAGCCATGTGGCCCGGCCTATTTTATGGAGTATGAATGACTGGCACCTGCGGGATCATTTTGAGGATGGCAAACAGCTCGCGGGCGGCCGGATCACCTATGTGCGCATGTTTTCCGTTATTGCCTGGATCATCATTTTGATCGCCTGTATCAATTTCATGAACCTGGCCACGGCGCGCAGTGAAAAACGTGCAAGAGAGGTGGGTGTGCGAAAAGTGCTGGGAGCGGATAGAAAAATGCTGACCCTGCAATTTATCGGCGAGGCATTGGGCCTGTCCGGGCTGGCCGTGATCCTCGGGCTCCTCATCATTTCGATCGTCTTGCCGGAGTTCAATACCCTCGTGGAGAAGCAACTGACCCTGGGTCTTGACAAACCAATTCATCTTATTTCCCTCCTGACCATCGGCCTGACTTGCGGGCTGGTAGCCGGCAGTTATCCGGCTTTATATCTTTCGTCCTTCAATCCTGTATTCGTACTGAAGGGGATCAGGGCCAGGGCCGATAGCGCCGCATTTATCCGGAAGGGCCTGGTCGTCATACAGTTCACTATTTCCATAGTGCTCATCATCAGTACGATCATCACCTACCAGCAGGTCCGGCATGTAAAGAACAGGGACCTGGGATATGATAGGGACAACCTGATAAAATTGGAACTGCAGGGAAACATGCTGCAGCATTACAAGGAGATCCGGCAGGACCTGCTGAATACAGCTGTCGTCGGGAATACGGGCTTATCCAGCAATGAGATCATTTATACCAGCGATAATACGGCGGGTTATTCCTGGGAGGGCAAGGATCCCGGCGCGAATATCCTCATCTCTTACAGGAATGTAAGTCCGGGGTTTATTTCCACATGGGGCATGCATATCCTGGAAGGGCGGGATTTCCAGGACAATGTTATTGCGGATAGTTCAAATGTACTCATCACCGAATCGTTTGCCAGGCTCATGGGTAAGGGCAGCGCGCTGGGGAAGATCATCAAGGATGGCAATAGCAGCAACGTGGTGGTGGGTGTCATCAAAGACCTGGTATATGGAGATATGTATGGCCATGGCGACCCGGCGATCTTTTTCTGCAGTCCGGACCGGGCCAGGCTCCTGTATGTCCGTATGAAGGCGAATAGTCATCCCGAAGAAGCGTTGGCGAAGATCGGGGCCGTGATGAAGAAAGACAATGCTGCTTACCCTTTCACCTACCGGTTCGTGGACGAGGAGTTCAATGAATTGTTTAAAAGCGAAACGCTGATCGGAAAGTTGTCGCGGGTATTCGCCGCGCTGGCCATCATAATTTCCTGCCTTGGATTGTTCGGGCTGGCGGCTTATACGGCGGAACGCAGAAAGAAGGAGATCGGTATTCGCAAGGTGTTGGGAGCGACGGTGCCGGGCATTGCCGGATTGTTGTCGAAGGACTTTATCAAACTGGTCGTTATTTCGACGGCCATTGCCTTCCCGTTGGCCTGGTGGACCATGTATAAGTGGTTGCAGAATTATGCTTACCGTATCACGATCAGCGGATGGGTGTTCGCCATCGCAGGGGCTGCAGCTCTGTTCATCGCATTGGCAACGGTCAGTTTCCAGGCAGTCCGAACGGCCATGATCAACCCTTCGAGGAGCCTTCGCTCTGAGTGAGCTTGCGCCGCCGCTAAAGCTTTGGCGCACACGGTCGGCGACCAAGTGAGTGGTTTATAGTTTTGGCCTCGTTCGGTCCTGTGCTTTCTTTTTCAGCTTGCTCATCCGGGTGTTCAGCAATTCCACCCCAAAGGCAAAGGCCATGGAAAAATAAATATAGCCCTTGTCGATATGGCTATGATGGATGGGCTCGAGGCCTTCGAAGAACAAGCTGAACCCTACCATCAGCAGAAAGGATAAAGCCAGCATTTTCAGCGTTGGACGCCGCTGGATAAAATCGGAGATCTTCTGTGAGAAAAAGAACATGATGACCATCGCGATGATCACGGCTACGATCATCACCGGCACTTTTTTGGCCAGGCCGACGGCCGTGATGATGCTATCGAAGGAAAAAACGGTGTCGATCAGGACGATCTGGCTGACAATGGAGCCGAAGCCGGCCTTTTTAACCTTTTCAACTGCCTGACCTTCGGAGGACTCCCCTTCCAGCTTTTCATGGATCTCTCCTACGGTCTTATAGAGCAGGAATAACCCTCCTGCCAGCATGATCACGTTCCGAAGCGTAAAACCAAAACCGGCTATTGAAAAAAGCTCTTTGTTGCCATTGGTCACGAGCCACCCGATACCCATCAGCAGGAGGGTACGGATGAGGATGCCGGCAATCATCCAGATACGCCTGGCGCGCAGCCGTTTGGAGGGGTCCAGGCGCGCAATGAGGATCGAGACGAAGATCACGTTATCAATACCAAGCACAATTTCCAGCACGGTCAGCGTAAGCAGACTGATCAGCGAATCGATGGTAAAAAGAGTTTCCATGTGGGTCAAGTTCAGTTAAGATCTGGCAAAACTAAGGCCCGCGAAGGTATTTTCTGCGTATTTCATAATTTTTCGTCTAAAAGCGAGTTATAAGGGCTTCCAGGCAACGTTTACAAGGCTTTTGATGTCACCATAAATAGCCTTAACTTTAAAATAAAATGACCTCGGGCATCATTAACCGGAAATTAGAGAAATTTGTATTATAAGGAACAGCAAATAAGATGAAACCTATCCTGATTTTATTGTTTGCGATGATGTACATGGGTACTCCGGTATTCGTCTTTTCCCAATCTATTTATTATGTAGACCCCGTTCATGGCAGCGATGCGAATAACGGGTTTTCCATCGACCATGCATTCAGGACCCTTATCAGGGCCAGGGATGTGGTGCGGACCGTTAACCAGAACATGACAAGGGATATTGTCGTCAACCTCAGAGGCGGCATTCATAGGCTAAATGCTACGTTTGCCTTATCGGCCCGGGATGGGGGCACCAATGGACATTTGGTCATTTACCAACCTTATAATTGCGAGAAACCCGTTCTTTCCGGAGGGGTGAAAATTACGAAATGGGTGCTGTCTGACGCAGCGAAAAACATTTACAAGGCGGCTGTCGACCCCTCCATAGACTCAAGACAATTATATGTGAATGGCGTTCGTGCGATACGCGCCCGCAGTACCGATGCTTCCGGCTGGAATGAGTCGGGCGACGGGTATGATTGCCCGGCGGAAGTAAGCAAATGGAAAAACATTTCCGGGGTCGAAGTAGTGTCCTATTCGGTATGGAAATGCCATAGGGGGCCTATCGCCTCTGTAAGCGGCACCCATGCTACCATGGCTCAACCCTATTGGGATTATGTTCATGTGCAAATGGATGCGCCAGCGGTGTGGGTAGAAAATGCGTATGAATTACTGGACTCTGAAGGAGAATGGTACCTGGATCGTTCCGCCAATGCCGCTACGCTGTACTACAAGCCCCGGGCGGGAGAGAACATGGCAACGGCCGAAGTTTATCTGCCGAGGCTACAGATGCTGCTGAATTGCCAGGCTGTCAATAATGTGGAGTTCAGGGGGATTGCCTTTGAACATGCCACCTGGCTGTTGCCCAATACCGTCGACGGGTTTGCCTGCCTTCAGGCCGATGCAAGAGTATCGGGTCCCAGTGATCAGATATCTACGCAGATGCCGGGAAATATCTCCTTATCCTATTGCAGTAATGTGATCCTGAATTCCTGCCTGTTCCAACACCTGGGCTCAACGGCGCTGCAATTGTATAGAGGGTGCAAGAACAATTCTATATATAACAATACTTTTACGGATATTTCCGGAAGTGCCATAGCCATTGGTAATCTTTACGATTCATTTCCTACCGAGTCGGCCCTGGTAAAAGACAATGTAGCGGATAATAATCTTATATTGAATACCGCCGAGGAATTCAGGGGTTGTGTAGGGATCCTGCTGGGCTATACCGACCATACCGTGCTTACCCACAATGAACTGCATGGCCTTCCCTATACGGGGATCTCCGTGGGGTGGGGCTGGAGCAATACCGTAACGGCAGCCGGTAATAATGAGATCAGCTATAACCTGATCGATTCGTCCATGACGCTCCTGGAAGACGGTGCGGCCATTTATGCCCTTAGTGCGCAAAGAGGAACGACGATCCATCATAATTATATCAGGAACGAATTAAATCGGGGGGGAGCGCTTTACGCCGATGAGGGCAGCAGCTACATGCATTTTCACCATAATGTATTGGATAATATATACATGTGGGTCAATCTATGGTCGTTGGAAAGCCTGGAAGATACCGTTGATTTCAATTATGCCAATACCAGGACGAATATCTTCAGCGGTACGGACTGCTCGACAAACGACAATGTTATTGTTGACAATGACAACTGGCCTTCTGCGGCAGTATATATTATGAACAGCGCCGGGAGACTGCCGGTGGATAGCTGCAATTATACGATCCCCGATGTTACCGCATTGAGAGGATTGACGATCTATGTTTATCCCAGTCCTACTTCAGGCCTGCTGCATGTTGCCATTGAAAAGCCCTTACTGGAAGATTACCGGATCATGGTCTATGGTGTTCAGGGGCAATTATTGCAAACAACCTTCCAGGATAAATCCCAGATCCTGACGGATATCGACCTGAGCCGCTATGCCGCCGGTGTGTATTTCGTGCGGCTTGTCTCCGAGAATTATAGCTACATTCGGAAAGTGTTCAAGCAGTAGCGCGGAAAGGCATTTATGGCGCCCATGGCTACCCCTGGAATGCCCGATAAAAATATTTTAAGAAGTATTGCGGTTTTTTTCTATCTTTCGCCTGAGTTAAAGGTTTTAATTAGATACCGGTAGCGTTCCGGATCCCCTCAAACGCAATATCCAATCCCAGGAATGACCTTCATTTAAACCCATTTCCCATTTTTCTTAATCTGTAAACACGGAATTGTGAGACGTATCACACAATTGTTGTTGCATGCTTTATGGGTATTTCTCGTTTGTGCAACTTCCTGCAAAAAAACACGCGTTCAGACTTATCAACGGACCCTGGATCTTGCCAGTTTGCAGGGAGGGGCGTATTTGCTGACGAAACAGGTGCCTAAATTTGAATCTGCCGATATCATTCAAACGGATTCCGGGCTACTTGCCGCTCTTTCAAATGATTACCTGAACGGGGACAAAAAGAACATTTATAAATGCATGAGTCATGATGGGGGGAAGACCTGGACCGAGCCCGAAAAACTCAATTTGAAGAATATGGGCTGGGAGTTCTTGAATGTCAACCTGCTGAAAGTTAACAAAAGGATATTTTTGATCAGTCAAAGAAGAAAAAAAGGAGTTGGAGCAGGTGAAGGAGCCATCCCGGCTTTTAGTTATTCGGATGATAATGGCACGACCTGGAGTAAACCAAGATTATTATTAAGCGGGAAGGAGCGGGAATTTATAGTGATCAACTCAAGGAATGTCACGCAGACCCGAACCCGTCGTTTGATCATTCCTGTCGCACACGGAGCATTGAAGCTGACGGTGGGTATCCTGTACAGTGACGACAATGGTGCAAACTGGAAAGAGGGCCCCTCTTCCTTTGGTGGAATTGATATAAAGGCGGCGAAATTCGCCGAGCCTTCCATTGCCCAGCTAAAGGACGGAAGGCTGATCATGCTTATCAGGACGGCCTTAGGATGGATCTATAAATCCTATTCGGGCGATGATGGGATCACCTGGTCGGAGCCCGTCGCTACAACGCTGCAAAGCCCCTGGACGGCGCATACCATGAGGGTCACTCCGGACGGTGCACTTGTGGTGGTATATTGTCGTGGCCCGAATCTTAATCTAGGCTGGCCGCGTAATAACCTGATGTTTGCCTTTTCCCGGGATAATGGAGAATCCTGGAAGGATTCCAGGACCATTATTGATCATACGGATCCCCAGTATTTCGTTATGGAACCCTCCATCACTTTCATGGGGGATAAGATCCTCGTGTCCTATGTACAAGGAAGCGCCTGGCCCGATAAGTATACGGATGTTTGCATCAAGGCGGCAATTTTCAACACCCATGATATCCTCCGATGACCGGCCTTAAGAGGCTCAATCCCTTTTTGCCAGCAGGAGGATAGAATTATCCCCGGTGTACTCCTTCAGGACGACCCTGAAATATTTTTCTAAAAAAGTATCGATGGCGAAGAGATTATTGATCGGTTCGTGGATCGGCGTGCCGGACAGGTAAAAAGTCCATACATGATCGTTATGCAATAGATTGGTATGATTGCCCACTCTCCAGGAAACGCAGGACCAGGAGGGCACGAGGACGATAAGGTCGCCCCCGGGCTTCAATAGCCGGCGAATTTGAGCGGCGAGATTATCCAATTCCCGGATATGTTCCAATGTATGGGAGGCATAAATGAAATCGACGCTAAGATCGATCTCGTCCAGGTATTTATATTTCACAGGCCGTCCAAAGATATCCTGTTTTGCAAAATCGACGATGACGGCGTCTTTACTCACGGGGCCATAGGCTCCCCCCAGATCGATCCCTTTCCGTCCTTCCCCGAAAATAAGAGGGACTAATTGATCCCTGTATTGATACATCGCTTTCCATCGCCAGCTGCCTAATTGTTTTTGGATATGAGGACTATGACGGAACCGGTAATTATCGGTAGTGATCTCCGCATCGTCACCGAAGCTTTCAAAATGAGAAAGGTCTCCTGCATTTCTCTGCATCAGCTTTTTATATTTGTCGGAAAGGAGGAATCCGGAGCGGAGGATCTTATTTCGCTTAGGGCCATAATAAAGGGGCTCCGCCATGGGCGATCTTGAAAGGACATTGAATGCTTTTTTTATCATTTTATGGAGCATTTTACGCTGCTTTTATGGATAAACTTTATTTTGAAATGATTTTATGGCAAGGATTTTAAGGACACAACATAATAAATTTTATGGAATTAACCTTTTAATTTGGAGAGCCGTGCCCTTTGACTTTTTAAGAACCAGGGCATTTTATGGAATCGGGCCGCGATCAGGAAAGTCAGGATCGAGGCGATCAAATTGGAAATAAATAAGGACTGAGCAGCGCCCATCGTTCCATTCCACCTGATCAGAAAATACGTGATCGGAATATGGATGATCGTGACAAAGATCGATGAATAGGTCAAATAGATGTTCTTGTTATGAAAATTAACATAGGTGATGGAAATAATATGAATGGCGTTGGCCGCCTGTGCCATCGATAGCCACCATAGATAACTGCTTGCCTGAAAAAAATCTTTTCCTAAAAAGAATTTCAGGAAAAAAGGTCCCAGCAAGGCTAACAGGATTGCAAGCAGGAAATTGAAAGCTACGTAGGCATAGGAAAATTTTACGATCTTCACATTGGTTTTTTCATCGTTCTTCCGGATCCTTTCATAATGCCAGGGCACCCAGGCGTTGTTAAAGGACAACTGGAACAAGGTGATGACCATACAGATCTGGTAGGCTACGGAATACAAGCCCGTGGCGCCCAGTCCAAGCATATTATTGATAAAGATCCTGTCCATCGAGAGTAATACCCAGCCGGTGAAGCTGTAAGGGATCAGCGGCAGCCCGAACTTTAAGGCATCCTTCAGATTTTTTTTATGGATCTTCTTTTGCATAAAACCCATTTTATAAAGGAATACCCAGGCGAAAATTCCGAAAATGGCAATAGACCCGGTCTGTGCAATGATCCTTCCCTGCCAGTTCATTTTAAGGACGATGATCAGGCAAAGCGAAGCTGATATATTCAAAAGGGTTTGGGCATTCTGAAAGATGGCATATTGGTAGACCTTGCCGCGAACCTGCCATATTCCTAACAGTACCGTAAACAAATACTGGAAAAAGGCTACGGCAATGATCGTCCAAAACCAGGGTCCCGGAAATTCAACCAATTTACTGAGATACGGAGATAAGGGTAAGATTATCAGCGACAAAGCAAAAGTACTCAGCAGAAGGATAAAAATGCAGGCGGAAACATACTCGGGAAAATTGATCTTATCATCATAAAATCGTCTTATGATGGCCATTTGCGTATTGAGGCCGACGATAAAAGACAGGAGCCCGACGAGAGACTGAAAGGTAGCGGTGATCCCATAATCATAGGGGGTCAAAAACCTTGTGAGGACAGGTAGTAAAAGAAAGGGGATGGCGGCATTGATAATATTCGAAATCGTATAAACGCCTATATTTTGGAAAAGCTTGTTATTTAATACCTTTTTAATCATTCCCTGTTGATGTATTAAGGACCTGAATAAGCTCCTTTCGGGGAAAAATGTCCAACAGGCTTCCCGGAGTCGCGTTATAGATCCGGATATTGTCGTTGGTGGCTTCCGTTCTTATTTTGCGATAAATATCCCATAAGTTGGCATAAGCCTTAAATTCATCTCCCCTATCTTTTATCTCGCTCCATTCACTGTAGTTATTCCTGGTAAAGGAATGCTGTCCTTCCTGGTAAAAGTGCGTGGATTCCCTGTAATGGTTAACCCAGCTATGGTCGCAACCCAGCAAATAGATCTCTTCGATGCCCAGATACATAGCGAGGTAAATGGCTATGTGCACGACCGTTTGGATCTCGGGGACCTGTTTAGTGAAGTCGACGGGGAACTTCCCTCCGCCATAATAGTAATGCACCTGTTGACCGGAAAAAACCCCGAATTTCTCTTTCACCGGCTTGTCCGTTGCGTGCAGGAGGACTTTGGTCCGGGTGTTCCCTGTCATGAATTCCGTCGCATCCTTCCACCAGAGGCTTACTTGTTCTTCGGTGATAGGCGGATGGGTAGGCGCGAAAATATGGAATTGCGGGTCCAGCTTTTTGAAAAGAGGATGTACGAAAAAATTGCTGACACTAATGCAAAATTCGCCTTGCAGGGGACTCAGGTCCTGTTGTTGAATGGAAGGCCCCGTCGCAAGGATAAAGCACCGCCTGACCTGGCTGGCTGAATTTTTTAAGGGGGCATTGGCTTTTAAGAGAGAGGAATATTTTCCTATGCCAGCCATATGCTGCCACCAATTGAGCCTATTGTATAATTTCCTGAGCATATAAATAAGATTATTCGATCCCCATTTCCTTTAGCAGTCCGGCCAGCAGTCCGGATTCTGTTAATATTTTTTCTACGAATACCCTGAATGCTCCTTCACCCCCCTTTACGGTCAGGTTCCATTTGCATATCTTTTTAATATACTCAGGCGCATTGGCAGGACAGGCACTTAACCCTACCTGCTTTAAAAGCGTTATATCATTCAGATCATCCCCGATATAGGCAGTGTCCGCAAGCGTAATTTTTAAGGTATTACACAATTCGGAGGCGCATTGGAGCTTGTCTTCGACACCCATGAACAGGAGATCCACCTTTAATTTGTCGGCTCTGCGCTGAACGATCCTGGTGTTCTCCCCGGTGATGATGGCGACCGGGATATTCAATTTCCTGCAGAAGAGCAGTCCTGCGCTATCCGAGGTATTGAATTTCTTTAATTCATTGCCGGTCTCATCATAATACATCCCACCATCCGTCCACACTCCGTCAATATCCGTTATAATCAGTTTTGGTAACATTCTTATCGGTTAGGCGTGATGAATAAATCAGGTAAGATGGTCGGGGTAAATGATCTCGTCTTTTGGTAAAGCGCGCTTCAGCTTTCTACCGATGAGCAAATGCCTGTCGGACCATTTAAACCCGTCACCGGGGCTTAACAGGTGAATATCATTTTCCGTAACGACATGGCCCTCTGCCAGGGGTCTTAAGGAGGCGACCGATCTTTCCAGCTTTATTTTACTGGTCGTTACCGCCTCGTCGATGAACAGGTCTTCTTCGCCAAAAGAAATTTCCAGGTTCCTCATATCCCTCACCATACGCTCGATGCCATCGGGGGCGAGGGAGCCGGCCTGGTCGGTGCCCTTCATCCTCCTGTCGAGGGTGATATGTTTTTCAATGATCGTGGCACCCATGGAGACCGCTGCCAGGGGAGTAGCGATCCCGATGGTATGATCCGAATACCCGATCTTATATTTCGGGTAGTTCTTCTGCAAATACCGGATCGTATTCAAATTTACGTTATCGTATTGTGTGGGGTATTCCGATACGCAATGCAGGATCGAAATATTATCATGGACCTTTGAAACTTTTTCCAAAGCCTCGTTCAATTCCTTTTTCCCGGCCATCCCCGTTGACAAAATGATAGGTATCCGCGTTGCCGCCATGGCTTCCAGCAAAGGCAGATTGGTCAGATCCCTTGAGGCGACCTTTAATTTATCGGGGGTAAAGAGTTTTAAGAGGCTAAGACAGCCGATGGAGCAAAGGGTCTCGACGAAATCCAGCCCTGCTGCTTTGGCATATTTATAGACTTCAAAATGTTCTTCATCGTTCAATTCCAGGAATTCCCGGTGTTCGCCGTAGGTTTTTCCAAATGAATGCGGCGAATCGTAAGGCCTGCTCATCTGCGATTGTGAAAGCTCCTGGGAAAGGTCCCGTTTGGTCAATTTGACGGCATCCATCTTGTCCAGGTCCCTCCCGAAAAGCTTATCGACCACGGGGCGGCTTACCACATCGATGATGAGTTTTGCAATATCCACGGAGCCATTATGATTCTGCCCTATTTCTCCGATTATATATACTTTTTCCGACATAGATTCAGGATTTGGAATTTTCAATGATTTGTTCCTGCATTCCTTCTAAAATTTCCGGGCTCATTTTTTTCAGGACGGACAGGACATCTTTATAATTATAATCAAACTTACTATGGATAGTTAACAATTGCTCTAATATTAGCGAGGCGATGGTGAAATCAGCCTTTGTATCCACCGTTAGCCGAACCTTTTTCTCGTTTTTTATCTCAACGGGCGCTTCTTCGAGCTTAATCGAAAATTTTCCGGGATTATTGTACAGGTATCTCGTCACATGCTCCCGGTCGAATTTATCCCCGGTCGCTTCATGGGCCCGGATAAGGGCATCCGTATCCACCAATTCGGAAAAGAAACCATAATGTGTTAAAATGGTGGGCTTCTGATCGACGCTAAAGCTGGCATAATCATAGTCCTGGCCGGTAAACCGGGTAAGGAGGTCCTTACCCAGATCGATATCGAGGAAGGGGTTGTCTGCGCATACCCGCAATACTTTTTTCAACCGGAATTGCCTGGCGCAGTCGATAAATCTTTGCAGCACGTCGTCTTCGCTGCCGGAAAAGAAATGGACCTCGTTCTTCCCGGCGATGGGCGCCAGCGCCGCATTTTTTACGGGGTCGCCGGTGGCAAGGATGATAGGGGCTTCCATCCCCATTTTTTTCAAACGGAGTATGACGATATCGAGGATCGATCGGTCCCCTGCGATGGGAGCAATGATTTTTCCGGGTAATCGCTGCGACCCTAACCTGGCCTGTATGATAATTCCAAGACTCATATTTTATTCCTGACAATAATTTTCAGCATGCGGACCTTTTTGAGGCTTGCATGTACCTATTTATAGGGTCCTTAAAAGCTGCTTGATAACACGGGCTTTTCCCGATATCGAAGGTTTCGCATAAAAATTGCAAAATTAGTGAATTTCGGCAATTCAGCCCAAAGTGAGGTAAACCCGCCCTAAGGGACAAACCTGGATATTTGCCCTGATGGGGTCCACGCATAGGCCGCTCCGTTGATCACTGCGGCATTATAAGTGTAGGAAGTGACATTCAGGGCGTCAACTCCATAAGGGATACCCGCGCCTTTGAATACAGGGGTTTGAATGGACAGATCTGTCCATTTCTCCGTAATGGGATCAAACAGGAAAGTAGATCCATTGTATAAAATATATTGTTTACGGTTGAGATTGAAAGTAGGCTGACCGAAAATAGGGTAAGGAAAGTTCCCGACCCCCAAATATGACTGACCATTCGACAGATTGTATTTAAATCCGATAGAGACGGTCCTGGGAATGCCGTTAAAGGGTATATAATGTCCTCCGATGACATATAGAGAATCGCCCAATATAAAGCAGGAGCCGGCGAAAGAACTATAAATGAGAGTAACGTTTGTCTTTATCCAGTTTCCGGTGGCATCGAGCTGGTATAGGTAGCTGCTCGGAGCTCCGGCATACGCGGCCTTACCTGTCGTGACTGCAACGTGATTCCCTCCCGTATAAGATGGGTGCGGAGGAATTTGCTTCCATGCAGCGTCCCCGGTCAAAGATGGATCGTACTCCCACCACCCCGCATCGTTAATCGTCCCGCCTCCGATATAGGCCTTGCCATTGGATACGATACAGGAAGCATTTGCTCTTGGAGCCATGCCGGCAGGGATCGTGGGGCCGGCGGACCAGGTCTTGCTGCTGGTATTAAATATTCGAAAATCGTTATTGTAATCAGCGGTATAAATGTTGGGGGTAAAACTGATCGCTTTGTACCCGAGGCCATAGTAAATTTTATTGCCGATCACGAAACTGACACCGTCCAGGTGAAGATTGGCCCCATCGTCTTCCGACAACTTCTTCCATACATTTCTCTGGATGGGGGGCGAAGGGGCCTGATGTTTCCGGCAGGAAGCAAGGCATAGGAGGGCGACTGCGGAACATAAAAAGATAAGATTTTTCATGATAGAAAAGGGTTGCTTCGATTACCCCCCTGCTAATTTATTACAAATCCTGTAAACGATGAAGGGTCCTTCATATTTAAATCCTGTCCATATTTGCAGCAGGGAAGCCCCGGCGGCTATTGGGGTAAACCCGCCCTAAGGGAGGAACCTGGATATTTGCCCTGATGGCGTCCATGCATAGGCTGCGCCGTTGATCACCGCGACATTATACGTGTAAGCGGAGGCGTTCAGGCCAGCGTTCCCATGGGGGAAACCAATGCCTTTGAATACTGGCGCCTTGATCAGAAGATCCGTCCATTTATTCGCAATGGGATCAAACAGGTAGGTAGATCCATTGTATAAAATATATTGTTTATCGTTGAGATTGAAAGTAGGCTGACCGAAAATAGGGAACGGGAAGGTTCCGCTCCCAAAAGATGACTGACCATTCGACAGATCGTACCTAAAGCCGGTAGATACAATCTGGGGAAAGCTGCCGACGCCTGTATAATGCCCTCCGATGATATAGAGATAACCGCCCAATAGGAAGCAGGAGCCGCCCCTGGAATCATAAAAGATAGTAATCTTTGTCTTCAACCAATTTCCGGTGGCATCAAACTGGTATAGCGCACCGGAGGGAGCGCCAAAATACGCGGTATTATTCGCCGTGGCTGCAACCACGTACCCTCCCCCAAGAGGGTAGTCCGGCGATGGTATTTTCTTCCAGGCAGCGTCCCCGGTCAAAGATGGATCGTATTCCCACCAATCCGTCAGGGTATCCGTACCGCCTCCGATATACGCCTTACCATTTGATACCATGCAGGAAGCATTTGCTCTTGGAGCCATGGCAGAGGGGATCGTGGGTCCGGCGGACCAGGTCTTACTAACAGGATCGAATATCCTAAAATCGGTATTGTAATCAGCAGTATAAACGGAGCCGGCAAAACTGATCGCCTTGTACCCGAGCCCGTAGTAGATTTTATTGCCGAGTACGAAACTGACCCCGTCCAAATGAAGATTGGCCCCATCGTCTTCCGACAGCTTTTCCCATACACTACTTCTCAGGAGAAAATCAGTGGCGGAAGTCACCGAAATACTGCCAAAGCTTACCTTGATCTTTCCGGAGGATGTCGCTTGCGGTACAAGACAGGTGATCTTAGAACTGTCGCTGCTCAGGAGAATGCTGTCTGCAACGGCCCCATTGAAGGTCACGACAGGGTTGCCCCCGAATACCCCCTTCAGCGTGATCAGGGTCCCTATGCGCGCGCTGTCGGGAGAAAAATCATGGATCTGGTAGGAGGGGGGGAGATGTGGATTCTCATGTTTCCGGCAGGAAACAAGACCTGTCAGCGCAATGACAGTACCTAACAGGATAAGTTTTTTCATAATAAGAAGGTTTGGTCCACGGCACTATTCCGGATGCGATGGATGCATGGATCTTATAAAGTTATTACAAATCCTGTAAACGATGAAGGGGCCTTCATATATAAATCCTGTCCATACCTGCACCAGCGAGGCGCCTTCATTTATTTTCTCTTCCGCATCCTCACCGGTGAAAATACCTCCGGAAGCGATCAACGGGACCGAATCCTTTGTCTTCCCATGGATATAACGAACAAGGCCAGTTGATCTTTCTTTCAGGGGCGCCCCGCTGAGACCTCCTGCCCCGATGGCTTCGAGCCGGGCAGCGGAACTGAGCAAATCCTCCCTGCTGATGGTCGTATTGGCGGCTACGAGCCCATCCAGTTTAATTTCCAGGGCGAGCCCGATCACATCGTCTACCTGCTGGCGGCTCAGGTCGGGCGAGATCTTCAGCAACAGCGGTACCGGGCCGGTGGACCCTGCCCGGGACAATTCGAGATTGATCTCCTGAAGGTTGACCAGGATCCTGCGCAGGGCTTCTTTTTCCTGCAGTTCCCGCAGCCCGGGGGTATTGGGCGAGCTTACATTCACCACGAAATAATCCACCAGACCGAACAGCCCGCGGAAACATCGTTCGTAATCCTTCCATGCTTCTTCGTTCGGCGTCATTTTATTCTTGCCGATATTGCCGCCGACGATCAGGGGCATCCCGCCCCGGGCTTGCACCCGTTGCTGCTCCCGCCACTTTTTCAATCGTCCCGCGATCACGTCCACACCATGATTGTTAAACCCCATCCGGTTGATCAGCGCCTGGTCCTCCCGGAGCCTGAATAATCTTGGCTGATCATTGCCTGCCTGTGGCTGGGGGGTCACCGTCCCGATCTCCACAAACCCGAACCCCAGGGTGTCCAGTTCTCTCAGGTAGAGAGCATTTTTATCAAATCCCGCTCCCAATCCCACGGGGTTACGAAAATGCAGGCCGAATACGTCGCGGGCAAGGCCCGCCTTCTGCGATCCCTGCTCTTCAGGGCGGCAGGAGGAGGCTATCAGCCTTCTCAAAAACCCTGGTTTGCAGGCCCATTTCAGCCCTTCCATGGAAAAATGATGCACTCCCTCCGCCGGGAACAGGAATAACAGATTTCGCAAAAATTTATACATAACAGCGCGAAGATAAAGAACCCTTATTCGATAATTCCCGGTAAAAATTTTATCTTTGAGAGAGAAAGTTGCATAAACAACCTTCTCCTTAAATAAATCTTTTTTATGCAGGAAGCATATATCATAGCGGGCTTTCGCACCGCAGTAGGAAAATCCAAAAGAGGGAAATTCAGGTTCTACCGTCCGGATGATCTTGCCGTAGAGGTCATTAAAGGATTGATGGCTTCCGTACCGCAACTCGACCCGCACCGGGTGGATGATGTGATCGTAGGGAATGCCGTACCGGAAGCCGAGCAGGGCCTCCAGGTGGGACGTATCATTGCCGCGCGGGCCGTCGGCATTCATGCCCCGGGGGTGACGGTGAACAGGTATTGCGCCAGTGGGGTAGAGACGATCGCTATTGCAACGGCCAAGATCCGGTCGGGACAGGCCGAGTGTATCATTGCAGGCGGAACGGAGAGTATGAGCTATGTACCTGCTGCCGGGTGGAAGCCCGTACCTGCTTATTCCATTGCTACGGAAGACCCGGACTATTACCTTAATATGGGCCTCACGGCTGAAGCCGTAGCAAAGGAATATAATGTAAGCCGGGAAGACCAGGACCAGTTCTCCTATCAATCCCACCAAAAAGCGATCAACGCCCTTAAGAATGGTTATTTCAAAGAGGGGATCCTGCCCATTACCGTAGAGGAGGTGTATGTGGATGAAAAAGGAAAAAGGCAAAAAAGGAATTTTGTCATGGATACGGATGAAGGTCCCCGCGCCGATACTTCCCTGGAAGCGTTGGCTAAGCTCAAACCCGTCTTCGCCGCAGGCGGCTGCATCACGGCCGGAAACTCTTCCCAGACGAGCGACGGGGCCGCCTTTGTGATCGTGATGGGAGAAAAAATGATGAATGAACTGGGCCTGCGCCCAATATCCAGACTGGTAGCCTGCGCCAGCGCGGGTGTCCATCCCCGCGTCATGGGCATCGGACCTGTGGAAGCGGTCCCCAAAGCATTGCGGCAGGCAGGAATGAACCTTGGGCAGATCGACCTGGTGGAGCTTAATGAGGCCTTCGCCTCCCAATCCCTGGCCGTGATCCGCCAATTGCAGATCGATCCCGCCATCGTAAATATCAATGGCGGCGCCATTGCCCTGGGTCATCCGCTGGGCTGCACGGGTTGTAAACTCACGATCCAGATCACGCAGGATCTGAAAAGGCTGAATAAAAAATACGGCATCGTAACAGCCTGCGTAGGCGGTGGACAGGGGATTGCCGGAATCTTCGAACATATCAATTAACAGGTGGAACTAACAAAGTTATTAGTAAGCTCAGCTCCAGGCTTAGAGCGGGAAAATAATCATTTTTTCAAGGCAGCCCCCCCGCAGGGGGCTTTTTAATACTCTCATATCATAAATAGTTTTAAATTGCTTCCTTGTTGAAACCCTTATTTGTACAGGCATTTTATTCATTTCCCATGTTTTTTTCATCCAAACGAATCAATAGAAAGCGATGATTCGAGTATTTATTACAGACGACCACGAGATGTACCTGGAAGGCCTGACCCTGTTATTGGGTAAACAGGGTACAGTGGAGGTGGTCGGAACGGCCGTCAACGGCAAACATCTATTGACGCAGTTACCTGGCTTAGAGGCGGATATATTGTTGCTGGATGTTTATTTGCCGGACATGGCCGAAGAAGATCTGCTAAAGGATATCCGGGCTTTGAGGCCCGACCTGAAGATCATTTATCTCACACTCCTGCGGGGAACCCGTTATATCCATAAACTGAGCCGCTATAATATACAAGGGTATGTATTGAAGAATGCTGCGATCAGTGAGCTCATGAATGCCCTGGACGAGGTCCATCGCGGAAATACCTATTTTAGCAAAGACATCAATATCGGGGACACCCAGGAAGATTTCCGCAGCACCATCATGATCGATGACAAGCAGATCGGGGAGATCCTTTCCCGGCGCGAACTCGAAGTGCTGAAGCTGATCTGCCGGGAATACAGCAATGCCGAAATTGCCGGCAAATTATTCCTGAGCGTAAGCACGGTGGAGACCCATCGTAAGAACCTCATTGCCAAGTTAGGTGTCAACAATACCGTTGGACTTGTAAAGTTTGCCCTCAAGCATAAACTGATCGAATAAGGTCTTTCGGAGCCCTTCCCGTTATAAAATGATCGATAAAGGCTGGACTGGTAGCGGAAAGAGTATTAACTTGGACGTAAATGACACCTCCCAGTTTGTGAAGCGCTCATTATTCTTGCTTTTTTTAGTAGCCGCGGTTCCGGAACTGTTTGCACAGTCAGACACTGCCGAACTGGAACACGCTTATGCACGGGCCATGAATTTTACGGAGGCACAAGCTGATTCCATCCTCTACTATGCCGGGTATATCGACCATGCTCCCCTGAAAAAAAAATACCCTCTTGCACAGATCTGGGCCCTTCGCGCCTACGGCTATTACTATGAGAACAAAGGAGATTATAAAAAAGCGATCGATTATTACTGGCAATCCCTCTACGAGGCCCGCAAGCTAAAAGATATCCGCCAGCAGGCCAATGCCCTGACAGATCTTGCCGCGAATTATACGCAGAATATGAAGCAGCCCGGGAAGGCAAAAGAGATCTACCTGGAATGCGCCATCCTGAACAAGCAATTAGGAGACGCCCGATCCCTGGTCCATACCTATACCAACCTGGGCGCGATCTACGATAAGCTGGGACTTTACGACAGCGCCCTCGTCTTTCTCCGGGAGGGGCTCCGCATCGGCAAGCCGATCGATAAGGAAGGAAATGACGATGTTCCCGGTCTCTATAATAATATCGGCAATACGTATTTTCTCAAAAAGAACTTTGACCAGGCCCTTGTCTACTTCCGGACGAATTACGCGCGGCACCTGCCGGATCATAGTTTTTCCGGCAGGGCCGAATTGTGGCTGGATGCCCTCAACCTGGCCGATTGCTTTATTGAAAAAGGGGCCTACGATTCGGCCGGAAAATTCGCGGACATGTCCCTGGAACTCGCTCTGCGACTGGAATCAAAAAGCAAACAGTCGGACAGTTACCAGATCCTTTCCAAACTCCACCAGCACCGGGGGGATTATAAAAAAGCCTGGGAGTACCAGCGCAATTGGTACCAACTGGATACGGCGCTCGTGAATGCCGACACTTATAAAGCGATCGCTGAACTGGAAGAAAAATATGAGGCGCGGCAAAGAGAGAATGAAAAACTACTCCTGCAAGGAGAGATCGTCCAGCAGAAATTTCACTATCGTATCATGCTGATCATGGCCGCCAGCCTCCTGCTGGTCGCGATCGTCGCTGCCCTGGCCTTTATGGCCAAACAAAAGGTAAATAAGAAGCTACAGGCCACGAATGATCTTGCCATGCGACAGAACGAGCGGCTTTCCGAATTGAATTACGAAAAGAACTCCCTGATCAGCATCGTATCTCATGACCTGAGTACTCCCTTTGCCAGCATCGGCATGTGGAACCAACTCCTTCAGGCCGGCCAGGATAATCTCAGCGAGGAGCAGAAAAAGGCCCTCAACAGGATCGAGCAGGCTACCAACTACGGGGAAAAGCTCATTCGCCATATCCTGGACGTTGAAAAAGCGCAGACCAACCAGCACAAAGTGAGACTGGAGAACCTGGACCTGCGGATCTTCTCGGAGTCCATCATCGAGAACTTTGTTCCCGTTGCCGTCAAAAAGCATATACGCCTGCACCTGGATTGCCCTTCCAAATCTCTTTATTTCCTGAGCGACAAGCAATTGTTGAGCAGGATGCTGGAAAACCTGCTTTCCAACGCCATTAAATATACTTCCACCGGTAAAAATGTATGGATGAGCGTCAGCGACGAAAAAGACGCGATCAGTATCAAGGTACGTGACGAAGGCGTGGGTATTGAAAAAGACGAGCTGCCCCACCTTTTTGCCAAATACAGTAAGATCTCTTCCCAGCCTACCAATGGCGAACCTTCGACCGGCCTGGGGCTTGCCATCGTCAAACGGATCGTGGAAGAACTGAACGGCCAGATCACCTGTGAAAGTCAGCCTGGTGAAGGTTCTGTCTTTACGGTGGTATTGAAAAAATAACAACTCATTACCATCTTTTCGAGCCGATTTTTGGGTAACTAGCCAGCCCTGGTCTATATTTGAAACATAGTAGCAAAAATAGTTTGCTAGAACGCTCATGAACAGACTTATACGCAACCTTTCGTTCCTTCTGCCCTTATTTATCTCCCTTGGCGGATCATCCTTTGCCCGCGGGGTCTACCCGGCGATCCTGCATGAAAATTGTCCCGGGGACACGGTCACCAAGAGCCTGAAGGGACCGGGAAGCGGCTCTCTATCCGGCAGGGTTACGGAAAGGGGTGGCAATGCCATCCCGGGCGCCAGCGTGTATATTGCCGATCTCAAATTGGGCGTAGTGGCGGATTCCGGCGGATACTACCATTTTAATTCCCTCCCCTCGGGGAAATACCTGATCGAAGTACGTTCCATCGGATTTAAAAGCTCCACCCAATCCATAACGGTCAGCGGACCCGTGACGCAAAACTTTATTTTGTCCGATGCCTTTGTGGAAGAAAGCCCCGTGGTGGTCACCGGGCTTTCCAAAGCCACCCAGATCAAAAGAAGTCCCGTCCCTATCGTGGCGATCTCCCATGCCTACCTCGTTACGAACCTGAGCACGAATGCCATTGATGCCATCGCAAAAATACCGGGTATCAGGGCTGTTACGACGGGACCCAATGTATCCAAACCGTTTATCCGCGGACTGGGCTTTAACAGGATCCTCACCCTTTATGACGGTCTCCGCCAGGAAGGACAGCAATGGGGAGATGAACACGGTATCGAAGTGGACCAATACGGAGTGGAAAGAGTAGAGGTCATTAAGGGACCTGCCAGCCTGAGCTATGGCTCGGACGCTCTTGCGGGAGTGGTGAACCTCATCCCAACCCAACCCGTCCCCGAAGGAAAGACCATCGGGAATATCACGCTTGACTACCAGACCAACAATAAATACCTGGGAGGCTCCGTCATGCTGGGGTCGACGAAGAATGGCCTCGAGTGGATGGCGCGGATCTCGCACAAACAGGCGGTCGATTATCAGAACAAGATCGATGGGCGCGTATTCGGCACCGCTTTCAGAGAGACGGATGCGAATGCTTCTGTCGGTCTGCATCGTAAATGGGGCTATTCCCACCTGGACTTCGTACTGTATGACGACCTGCAGGAAATCCCCGATGGCAGCCGGGACAGCGCTACCCGCCGATTCACCCGCCAGGTGACGGAAGACGATAGTGTTCGCGAGATCGTATCCAATGCCGATCTCAACAGTTATAAAATAGAGAAGATCCATCAGCATGTACAGCATTACCGCCTTTATTCCAGCAATAGCATTACGCTTGGAGATTATGGCCGTATGCAGGTGAACCTGGGTTATCAGCGCAGCATCCGCCGCGAATTCAGTCACCCGGAATTGTTCACGGTGCCCGGTCTCTATTTACAGCTCAACAGCTATACTTACGACGTAAAATATTATCTGCCGGAATTCGACAACTGGAATATAACGGCCGGGCTCAACGGCATGTACCAGGAAAATATGACGACGAACGGAACGGAATTTGTCGTCCCCTCCTATCATCAGTTCGATGCCGGTCCTTTCCTGCTGGCCAAAAGGAGTATTGACAAACTGGACATCTCCGGCGGGGTCCGCTGGGACTCCCGCACCTTCAAAAATTTTGAATTGTACACGAGCCCCGATCCCGTGACTCATTTCGACCGGCCGGTATATGGAGCGGATACGGTGGGAGCTGACCGGCAATTCTCCAATTATAATAAGACTTTCAGCGGCTGGTCCGGCAGCCTTGGCGCTACCTATAATTTCACTGAAAAGTTCTCGGTAAAGGCGAATGTCGCCCGCGGCTTCCGCTCGCCCAACATCTCCGAGATCTCCGCCAACGGCGTTCATCCGGGTACGAAGATCTATCAGTTGGGCAACCCCGACTTCAAACCTGAGTTCAGTCTGCAGGAAGACATCGGCTTCGTCTATTCCTCGAGGTATGTGGTGGCTACCCTCGACCTGTTCAATAATTTTATCACCAATTATATCTATAACAAGCGGGTCACGGCATCCGACGGAACGGATACGCTCTTCCAGGGCAACGAGGTATTCCAGTTCGTATCCTCCCGCGCCCAACTTTACGGAGGCGAGGCCAGCATCGATATCCATCCGATCAAAGCGCTGCATTTCGAGAACAGTCTTTCCATCGTTTATGGAAATAATAAGGGAGAGCAAGGTAAGGCGGTCGGCAAGGATTCGCGATACCTGCCCTATATTCCGCCCATCCATGGGATCTCCGAGCTGAGATATGAGTGCAATTGGAAACAGGCGCATGTCGTACATGCTTTTTTCAAGGTGCAGGTGGAATATTATAATGCGCAGGATCGGGCCTTTGTGGCCTACGGCACCGAAACGCCTACGGATGGTTATACTTTAGTCAATTTGGGAATAGGGGGGAGCTTTACCGATAAAAAAGGGAACACGCTGTTCAACCTTTACCTGAATGGGAACAACCTGTTCGACGTCGCCTACTACGATCACCTGAGCCGGCTGAAGTATTTCCTGTTCTCCTCAACGGACGCCAATCCAACTCACGGACTGTACAATATGGGGCGAAATTTTAGTCTCAAACTGGATTTCCCCCTCAATTTCAGCGTAAAAAAACAGGGAGCGGAGCCTTCCTGATATAATAATATCGTTTTCCCGTCGTTATTTAATAGTGTACTAACCCAATATCATAGTTTCATGAAAGACCATTCGAGCATTCGGATGGTTTTTTTTATGGGTAAACTTCCTCAGATCGTCCAGCTCGTGAGCCCGTGGTCGGTGAACTGGTAAGGTTTGCAATAGCCGCCAAAATTAGCTAATGACTCCATCACGCGATATTTGGAAATGCCCGGGCAGTAAAAGGTCATAAACCCTCCGCCTCCGGCCCCGGATATTTTCCCTCCCGTAGCGCCGGCTTTTTTAGCATGTTCATAGATCTCCTCTATCAGGGGGTTCGAGATCCCCTCCGCCATTTGCTGCTTTTGCCTGAACCCGAAATCGAGTATTTCCCCGATCTCATTCAAACGCCCCTTCAATAAAGCTTCTTTCATCCGCTGTGCCTGGAGCTTCAACTGGTGCATGGCCTCGATGGATTTTTCTTTTTTGTCGATGACGTTGCGGCTTTGCTTCTCTATGATCTTAGCCGACTCCCTGCTCGTGGAAGTGTAATACAATAATAAATTATTTTCCAGTTCGAACAGGTATTGCTGCTTGACCCGTAAAGGATTTACGATCACTTTATCCTCGCCGTAAAACTCCATGAAGTTCACTCCTCCGAAAGTAGCCGCATACTGATCCTGGCGCCCGCCGGCCATTTGCAGGTCTTTCCTTTCTATATCATAGGCAAGATGGGCCATATCGTATTCTCCCAACGGCAGCCGCAGCATTTCCGCAAAGACGCCGATGATGGCCACGACCAGGGTGGAAGAAGTGCCGAGGCCCGATCCTGCCGGGGCATCTACGAAAGTGGACAGGCGAAAGCCTCCTTCCGGGATCCCGTATTCCTTCCGGATCCTGTTGTAAACGCCCTTCAGGAGATCCAGTTTGCCATTGATGGGCATGTCCTGTCCGCAGGCGCATTGCTGCTCTTCTTCCCGGTCGAGACCCTGTAAAAAGATCGTATCTCCACCCAGGGGTTCGATCGTGGCGTGGGCATAAAGGGATACGGTCGCATTCAGGATCGCGCCGCCATAGAGGTCGCTGTAAGGACTTACATCCGTCCCACCGCCGGCCAGGCCGATGCGCAAAGGTGCTTTACTTCTATAGATCATACTCTTGATTGCTGATTTAGTGAATTACTGATTTAGTGATTTTCGAAGTCATTTTGTGCGCGCTCGTAATCTTCGGGAATGCCGATATCGATGAAATATTCATCCTGTACGAGTCCGGCAAAGGGCCGGGTGCTATAGAACGTTTCCAGGTAGTCTTTTTCAAAAGAGAATTTTTCCGGCAGGGTCTCTTCCAGGAATCGCAGGGTGTCCAGGGCATATACGCCTCCGTTGATCAGGCCCGTCTCATAAAATTGCTTTTCGCGGAAGCTGCGGATACTATGGTCCGGGTGGAGTTCGACTACACCGTACCGGTCGAAATTATGCATTGGCTTGAGGCATAAGGAACAATGGGCTGCCTGCCGGTCGTGAAAAGAAGCCAGATCCTCCGTCCGGATACCAAAAAAAGTATCCCCGTTCAACACCAGTACCTGTCTTTCCGTAGTCTTCGTACAAGCCAGCCGGATAGCGCCCCCGGTGCCCAGCGGCTCCTCTTCCACGGAACACCCGTAACCTTCCGGGGGTAATTTCGTTCGCAGGAAATCTTCAAAATGTTCGCTTTTATAGCCCAGGGCAAAAATGAACCGTTCGACGCCTCCTTCCAGGAAATGATCGATCACATGGGAAATAAAGGGCTTGCCGGCGACAGGCGCCATGCATTTGGGCAGGTCGGGAACGGTGGAACGGAGACGGGTGCCCAGGCCTCCTGCTAAGATAATGGCTTCACGAAGTTTCATGCGTTCCGTTGATTAAGACTGGTAATAATGAGTTGCTCTTCCTACGCCACCTGCGCATTTTTCCTTTCCCCGATCTGCTGCCGCCACATGGCATAATATAGTCCTTTTTCCCTGAGCAGGCTTTCGTGATCGCCGGTCTCCACGACCTCTCCTTTTTCCAGCACATAGATACGATCGGCGTGCATGATCGTAGAAAGACGATGCGCGATCAGGATGGTGATCTGGTGGCCCTGGAAGGATACGTCCCGGATCGTACGGGTGATATCTTCTTCGGTCAGGGAATCCAGGGAGGAGGTAGCTTCGTCAAAGATCAGCAATTTTGGCTTACGCAATAATGCCCTTGCGATGGACAAACGCTGTTTCTCACCGCCGGATAATTTCAGACCGCCCTCTCCGATCATCGTGTCGAGTCCTTTTTCAGCTCTTGACAGCAGGCCAAGACAACTGGATTGGGCGATCACATCCATCAGGTCCTGTTCCGTAGCGACAGGGTTGACAAAGAGAAGGTTCTCGCGGATGCTGCCGGCAAACAGTTGCGTATCCTGGGTGACGAAGCCGATCTGGGTACGGAGGTCTTCGAAGTTAATGGAATTCTCATCGAGGCCGTTATAGAGGATCTTTCCTTCCTGCGCGCGGTAGAGCCCCACGAGTAATTTCATGAGGGTAGACTTGCCCGAGCCGGAAGGCCCGACAAAGGCGATGGTCTCCCCGATCTTTACATCGAAACTTATTTTATCGATGGCCTTTTGCGAGGCCGACTTATGCTTGAAAGATACATCCGTGAAGCGGAGTTCCTGTACGGGGCCCAGGGGCAGGGGAGTGGAAGCAAAGCTTTCCGGCGCCTTCTGCATGAGCTTGTGAAAATTATTCAGGGAGGCTTCGGCTTCCCGGTAAGCCAGGATAATATTACCGATCTCCTGGAGGGGGCCGAAGATAAAGAAGGAATAAAAGGTGAGTGAAATGACTTCGCCCGGGCTCAGCTTGCCATGGAACACCAGCCATAACAACGTGAACATGATCACCTGCCGGAGGAAGTTCACGAAGGTGCCCTGGATGAAATTCAGGGTCCGGATGCTCTTGACCTTTCTTAGTTCCAGCCCAAGGATCTTATAGGTATTGTTATTGAGACGCTTGATCTCCTGTCCCGTAAGACCGAGGCTTTTCACCAGCTCGATATTGCGCAGGGATTCCGTCGTCGTACCTGCGAGGGCCGTGGTCTCTTTGACGATATTTTTCTGGATGATCTTTATCTTTTTACTTAACAGACTGGTCAGCAGGGCCAGGATAAGGGTACCCCCCAGGTAGATCGGCATGATCGACCAGTGCAGGCGGAAGGAATAGACGCTGACAAAGACGATGCCGACGATGATCCCGAACAGGACGCCGATAAAGGAAGTGATGAACCTTTCCGTATCCGTTCTCACTTTCGTAAGGATGGAAAGGGTCTCGCCGCTGCGCTGGTCCTCGAATTCCTGGTAGGGCAGCTTCATGGAGTGCTGCAGGCCGTCGGTGAAGATCTTCGCCCCGAATTTCTGGATGATAACATTCGTAAAGTAATCCTGGAAGGCCTTCGCGATCCGGGACACCATGGCCACGCCGATGAGGATGCCCAGCACTTTCAGGACCCCCCAGGTAAAGGTATCCTGGCTCTGAGGTCCGGAAGGCACAAATACTTTGGCTTTATTATAATCTCCCGCTTCGTGCGGATGGTTGACGAATTTATCGATCAGCCGGCCGAAGAAATAGGGGTCCAGCATGGAGAACACCTGATTGATAGTGGCCAGGAACAGGGCCAGGGCGATCAGCCATTTATAGGGTTTTAGATAGCGTAGTAAAATTTTCATAATAGTATATACAACCAGTAATTTCCGTACAAGTTCGGGAAAAAGGATAAAAATATACTATTCCCCTCCCGGCCGGGCTTTTTTGGGGCTGTAGAGCAATAATAAAGGGAAAAAGGAGCATAGGAACAGGCCATGCTGCATGATCAGGGGGGACTCCGTCACGAAGATCACCAACAGGATGGCGATGGTATAGATAGCCTGCAAGGTCCGCCATTTCCAGGCCAGGGCGATCCATAGCCAGCAGAGGACCAATAAAAGACAGAGTCCCAGCAGGCCACTATGAACAAGCGTTTCAACATATTGATTATGAAAATTATAGCTAAGGTAGCCCTGATCTTTTCGCTCCGGGCTGCCCCTGTACATATTGGCGGCTATATATTTTTTATCCAGCAGGTCCTGGCTGTCCCCGGTGCTTACCCCGAGTACCCAGGCATGTTGTTCATCCAGGATCTCTCCGGCAAACCGCCATTCCAGGAGCCTTAATTGTAAAGGGTTAAAATAGGTGCCGGGGTCGAAATGATCTTTTTTTATAATAGAGATATCCTCTATGGACATATCCAGGTACCGGCGTTTGATGGGGTTATCGACGACGGCTATCAGTATGACCAATGCCAGGACGACCACACCAACGAGGCCAAGGACCCTCTTGTTCTTTCCTACGGCGTACTTTTGCGAAAAAAAATGGATCAGTATCAGAAAAAGGATCACCAACAGGAGCTTGGATGCCAGTAAAATGATGATCAGGATAAAAAAGACGATGAGGAAGGGCTGCATGCCTTTTTTTATCGCGGGCGGAAGCGGGCCGGTATCCAGGTCGGAGGAAAGGAGATACAGGAGCCCGAAGATCATAAAAACGGAATAAAAGATGGCATTTTCCCGGATGGCGTGAGAAAGAGAATGATAGAAAAATACACCGATGTCTTTGTGTTGCATGTATTGCCAGGTGGCTACCGACAAACAATAGACGGATGCCAGGAGCAAAAGACCGCAATAGGCGCTCATGAGCTTTTTATAACCAGGCCCGTCGGTGAAGGGACCGCCGCAGAGAATAAAGGGGATGGCGACGAGGGTAGCGTTCTTTTCCATCCGGTGTCCCCATGCCGAACGGTCGTGCGCATAAAAAAAGCCCAGGGCCTCGATCAGGAACAGGGCGAAATAAGCAAGAAAGTATTTATTGGAAAAAGCGGCCCTGATGGATGGAACGGGCTTCCCGTCTATCAGTCTGCACAGGACCAGGAGCATGATGCAAAGGCTGTTGATATTGAACCAGGAAAAAATGGTCGTGACGATGACCGCAAACGTCACATAGAAGTATAATTTTTTTTGTAAAAACACCTGGGAAAGTTTAATCGAAATAATCTGTTAAGGAACGCCTATGGCTTCGGATAATTCGCAAAAAGATTGGGCAAATATAGGTAAATTTGCTCCTTCGCGCTTCGTAACGCTTAAAGTTTTTCGCTTTATGGATCATGCTCCGTTAGTTTCTATTATTACGATCGTTTATAATGGTGAGAAGCATATCGAACATACCATCCAAAGTGTGCTCGGACAATCCTATCATCCCATCGAGTATATTGTCATAGACGGCGGTTCTACCGATAATACGGCCGGTATCCTTGAAAAATATAAAGATTCGATCGCTGTCCGGATCTCTGAAAAGGACCAGGGGATCAGCGATGCGTTCAATAAAGGATTGAAGAGGGCGACGGGTGAAATAATAGGGATCATTAATTCCGATGACTGGTATGAAAAAGATGCCGTGGAAAAAGCGGTCGCGTATATCGGGAACTATGATATCGTATATGGCGATCTACGCTTATGGAAAGATGGCAAACCTGAGTTTGAGCAAAAGGGGGACGATACACATCTTGAAAATGAAATGAGTGTAAATCACCCTACGGTCTTTGTCAGAAAAAACTGTTACGACCGGGTAGGGAACTTTGATAAGAGGTATAAATGTGCCATGGATTATGACCTGATCCTGCGCTTACGGGTAAACAACTACCGGTTTGGCTATATCCCGCAGGTGCTGGCCAATATGCGATGGGAAGGGATCAGCGATACCCGCTGGCTTTTAGGGTGCCAGGAAACCCTTTTAATTAAGAACCATTATTTGCCGGATAAAAAATGGAGCAATCAGTTATATTTTTATAAACATGTCCTGGCCATCGCCGCTACTAAATTCATGCAAAAGATCAAACTGGGTTTTCTTGTCAGAATATACCGGTCGCGGTGGGCAAGATTGAAGAAAGTATATGAGTGAATTCTTCCAGATCTTGGTTATATCCATTATTTGTTGTAAAATTAATTTTTCTACCTATTAACACCTACAATCAACTCCATATGATAAAAAAGATCCTTAGATCCTCCTTTAATTTACTTGGCTATGATATTGAGAGAAAGAGGACTGTCATTGAGCCTGGTTACCGCGGAGAGTATAACTATGAAAAAGTATCTCCTCTTGCAACCTTAGCTCTCTGGCGCAATGACAAGGATTTCATGCAAATATTTGAACTTATAAAGGATGGGAAAACATTGGTGGATATTTATCGCTGTTATGAACTATGGACATTGACAGAAGAAGTGCAAAAACTACCGGAAAAGGGAGACTTTATCGAAATAGGCGTATGGAGGGGTGGCACTTCGGCATTGATCGCAAAAAAATTAAAATTGCTCGGAAGCGTTGAAAAGGTATACTCGGCAGATACCTTTCAGGGAGTAGTAAAGGCTGATTCAAAACACGACTTTGCCTATAAAGGAGGCGAACATGCCGATACTTCAAAAGAAGCGGTCCAATCTTTATTCAGGGAAATGGGATTAACGAATATAGAGATCTTGCAAGGCATATTCCCGGATGATACAGGGCATTTAATCCCTTCGGGGACGAGGTTTAAATTTTGCCATATAGATGTAGACGTATATCAATCGGCAAAAGACATAGTAAACTGGATCTGGGATAAATTAATTCCTGGTGGCATCATTGTTTATGATGATTATGGATTTCATGGTTGTAGCGGAATTGCAAAATTTGTACAGGAAGAACGGAGCAAAAAGGATAGGATCATACTTCAGAACCTGAACGGACACGCCATATGCATCAAACGCCCCTGACCTAACGGGATTAAATGGGATGATCAACGGCTGTGTAAAGCATGTGTCAAATATTCTTCCAACTGATCGGTGATATGATCCCAGGAATAGCTTTTCCTTATTTTATCAGCATTATTTTCCAGGAACCGGGGGAACTGTTCTTTTTGAACCTGTTCATCCAGGATGGCGGTGATGTCGCCGGCGGCAGAAAAATAAAGGGCATCTTCTTCTAAAACGCTTCTGTTGAAGATATTGTCATGGGCTACTACCAGCGCATGGGATGCCATCGCTTCCAGTAAGGAAGGATTGGTGCCACCAACAGAATGCCCATGGAAATAGAGATTGGAGAAATATCGCAGATTATTCAATACCGCCAGATCATAGATAGGCCCGAGGAAAAGGGTTCTCCTGTCTTCATAGGTGTTTTTTAACCAGGAGCCAAAGGCATTTTTATAATTACCGATAAGGATCAATTTATTTTCAGTCGCCGATCGCGCATGCCCTTTGAGGATCGTTTCAATATTATTCTCAGGTTCCATGCGCGCTACCAGGAGATTGTAAGCATATTTTGATAGCGCATAAGGGTTGAGCATGCTTTCATCGGGGTATTCAAATAAGGAGGCCCCGTAAGCGATGAATTCAGCATCCTTATTATACTTTTCTTTCAAATAGGTTTGTATGCCCTTTGAATCTGCTATTAATTTGTCGCTGTGATCGACCGCCCATTTCTCTGCCTTTTTAAGGAATTGCCGGACGGATCCGGAGTATTTACTCCTTTTCCATTCCAATCCATCCATATTGGTAACGATGAGGGAGTTCTTTGGGAATAGAAAGGACCAAATGCTGCTGCTGGTATACCCCAGTTGAAGAATGATGTCGTATTTTCTTTTGCGGGCGTCCAGGATACAATTCAGGTCATAGAGAAATTGGCCGGCCGTGCCTATTTTATCTTCCGGGTCCCTCTTTTCGATCAGTTGGACGCCTTTCCAGGAAGAGGCTTTGTAAGGGTGCAGGGAAGAGTTATAAACAAAGACTTCGTGGCCCCTTTCAATAAGGGCCGGCGCCACGAATTCCGCAAATTGCTCGAATCCTCCGTGTTGATTGGGTATTCCCCTGGTCCCGATAATTCCTATTCGCATATCAGTTGTTCTTGGAGCTGATTTCCCGGTAGGCTTCCAGCGTTTTCTTCGCCGTCTCCGACCAGGTATATTGTGTAAAAATCTTTTCCCGTAAAGCCGGGTTGAAATCTGCCGCCGCTGCTGCCTCTACGGCAGAAAAAATGGATTCCGGCGAAGCGGGATCACAATAATATGCATAGTTTTCAAAATACTCACGGGTGTCCCCTTTATCGGTCACGACAATATTACAACCCATGGCGGCCGCTTCCAGTGAGCTAAGACCGGTGGTCTCGAACCAACTGGGCAATACATGTACTTTGGCCTTGCTATAATATCCGATCAGCGTTTCCTGGGGGATATTGCTGATAAACGATATGTTCGGTCCGGCTACTTTCCGGCATGCCTGGTAATAGGCCGTTTGATTGGCCGATGGCGACCCGATAATGGCCAGCTCGTATTTTGTTCCGTTCAGCGCCCGGATCAGGTTCAACTGATTCTTCCTGCCTTCGATCCTGCCTACACATATAATAAGATGATCATTCCGCGGAGCGTCCGCGGGCGTTCTTTTGAACAACGAAGGATCGATGGCATTGGGAATGACCTTGTAAGGATGGCCGGTCGTATAGTTTTTTTTCAGTCTCGCGTATTCACTGTGCGAATTGGGTAACAGCATGGCGGAGTTGCGGATGAGCTTGCGTATCGCTGCTTTCTGACCGAGTGCCAGGTAAGAAAGACTGTTGATCTTTTCCCCGTTGACGACAAGCCGGGCGATCACTTTGGCGTATTCGATCAGGTCGGGGGAGAAAAGCCGGAAAGCAAGGCCTGCCAGACCGCCACGGTTCTTTTTTTCATATTCCGAATAATCGACGTAAATGGTCGATATGACATAGGGCCTGCGTGACCTTTCGGCATGGACCAAAATATCCGCCGGCCGGATAATATTGAAAAAATGGATAAGATCGAAAGGTGCATAGTCTATTTTTTCATTGCATAGCCGGATGGATATTTTGATGCCCAGTTTTTCAAGATAGGCGGCGGTATTCAGCAACTGGACCGTGTCACCGCCCTTGTCCTTATATAAAGTAGCTCTTGATATGAAAAGAATATTCACGATCGGTGGTTTTGTAAGCGTCGTCTATAGAATCGTGATCTGTCGAATTCCTCGAAGATGCCCGGAGTAAAAGCCATGATCCAAATAGCGTATTCGGCAATATTCATGATATAGCTTCCCGTAAATTGGTAGATAAAAATGTAAATGAAAAGGCTTAGCCGGTAATAGTTAGCAGTGACCTTTGTCCTGAAAAAGAAATAGATCTCCAGCGCCAGGCGGATGACCACTCCGATGATCCCGAATGTGGCAAGCATATCACCCAATGAATTTGGAATGCTTGCTTCTGTCAATGTATTATCGGAATAATCATAAAACCCCTTAATAATTTCAAAACCGATCACCTTGGTCTGTCCCAGCCCGCAGCCAAAGAGAATGCTTTTCTCCCCTGCGATCTTCCAGCCGAGAAAGAACGAGTCGAAGGTCCTTCCTTTAAACGAGCTGTCCCTGCCTCCTAATACGTT